>Ga0207713_1000051_pt1 | contig 225973 bp, 208 predicted proteins | sample KBSS64metaG_FD_184404 | JGI IMG/M metagenome (GOLD analysis project Ga0207713, IMG submission 184404) | Switchgrass rhizosphere microbial communities from Kellogg Biological Station, Michigan, USA - KBS S6-4 metaG (SPAdes) (version 2) | ecosystem: Host-associated > Plants > Roots > Rhizosphere... | reverse complement strand
GGCCTGAACGGCGCTATCGTGGGCATGACCAGCTTTGGCGAGTCGGCCCCGGCAGACCAGCTGTTCAAAGAGTTCGGTTTCACCGTGGACAACGTGGTGGCCAAGGCGCAGGCGCTGCTGAAGTAAGAGGCATCGCGCAAGCCCACTGAAGGGCCTGAAATTACCGTAATGCCGTTCACTTAATCTTCTTGTGATAGAGTGAATAACGGAAATTCAGATAATATAAAAAGCACCGAATGTTCAGTCTTTCGGTGCTTTTTTTGTTTTTGTGCCGTTCGGGATTACCGTTTTTTGCATGCTTACATGTTTGACTGTTTGGTTAATACAGACAAGAAGTTCCTGGTGGCTGGAGAAATGTATTTATCTTTGTGGTGGACATAACGAATTCCTCTTGAGAACGTCATGTCGACTAACCCTATCTCACATAAAACTCCAGCACGAATTTCTTGTAAAACTGCAAGTTTAGAGACAATCGAGATACCAAGCCCATGAATTACACCTTGTTTAATGCCTTCCAGGCTACTTATCTCCATAACATTACGCAGTGTTTTATGCTCATCTTTAAGTCGACTTAATATAAAGTCTCGTGTTGCAGAGTGTTCTGGTTTTATTAAAAAAGTTTCCGACTCGATGTCTGAAAACTGACAATGGCCAATTTTTGCCAATCGATGTGAAGGTGAGCAAATAACAACCAGTGGGTCTGTCAAAAATGTATCCAGTTTATATTTTTCCGCATCAATATAAATATGATCAGACATAATTAAAAATTCAAGTTCTTGAGATTCTAATTTTTGAATAAGTTGACTGGATGTAGATATATCCATGCTAAGATTTACTGTTGGTGCTTCTTTTTTAAATATCGCCATTATTTTTGGAAGCAAATAAACACCGGCAAAATTACTTGCGCCAAATTTTATTGTTCCATGTAATGGGTTATCAAACTGTTTAACATGCTCCCTTGATGCTTTTATCAGATTCATAATCTGGATGGCATATTGTTTGAATATCGTTCCTTGAGGCGTGAGGAATAAACGATTATTTACTCTCTCAAAAAGAACCGTTTTCAGATCCTCCTCAAGCTTGCGAATTTTTATGCTGATGCTAGGTTGCGTGCAAAACAAACGTTGAGCCGTTTCTGTCACGCTTAAGCATTCAGACAATACCAAAAAAGCTTCTATTTGATTTAAATTCATACTAGTCCATAAAATTATTTTATGATATCCATATTTTAATATAATTTTCAATATACCTCAACAACCCTATACTTAGCGCCTCTACCCTACGATCAAGAGGATTCGGTTATGGAAAAGACTGACAGGCAGGTAAACGATATACTTGTTAAACCAGCACCATCTTCAACACGAAAGCCCGAAAAAAAACTGACATTAAAAAACATTGGGATCCCTGCTTCGTTATTTATCCTACTGGTTATAATGAATATCCAGACACCTCAAGGGCTCAGTGTGGAGGGGCAAAAGGCGATTGCCATATTTTGCGCTGCCTTGACATTATGGGTGTGTGGGTCTTTGCCTATTTATCTGACATCAATGATTGTCATCGTTTTGCTTCCCTTAACAGGCACGGTTGCAAAAGAGAAGGTCGTCTTCGCTACACTCGGCTATGACGTTATTTGGTTGATGGTTTCTGCGTTTGTGCTCACATCTGCGATGATTAAATCAAATATTGCCCGCCGTTTTGCTTTATGGATGATTACAAGGTTTGGCCAAACCCCCAAAAAAGCACTCTTTGTGCTTATCATTATCAACTTCTGCTTGGTTTTCTTTGTCCCTTCAACAACGGCTCGCGCTACGTTGATGGTGCCAATTTGTATGATCTTGCTGGAGATTTACAAGGCTACACCAGGAAAAAGCAATTTTGGCAAAGTGATGATGCTTCAAGGAGTACAGGCCGATGCCATTGCTACTTCCGGCGTTATGACGGGGACTGCTGCAAATATCATTGCGGTTGGCTTTATTAATTCTCAGGCAGGTGGTTCGATCGGTTATATGGATTGGCTTATTGCCTCTTTCCCCATTGCGATTGTTGGAATGACGCTTTCATTTTTAATTGGATTAAAACTCTATTCATTTAAAGATGAAGTTGATTTTTCTGGAGCACTAGAGAAACTTAAAGCAGAAAGAGCAGAGCTGGGTCAATTAACAAAAAATGAAAAAAAGGCCATGTACATTTTTATGATGGCAGTCGTCCTTTGGGCGACGGAAAGCTATCATCAGGAAATGTTGGGTTTTCAAATAAGTGTTTATATGACAGCAGTGATTGCTGCTATTCTCTGTTTGATGCCCAGAATAGGTTTGTTAAGTTGGGCTGAAGCTAATATTAAATGGGATTTGATGATATTTGCCGCAGGCGCTTATGCTGCAGGGAATACACTGGAGTCTACTGGTGGAGCAGAGTGGTTAATCGGAAAGTTGGTCTATGGGCTTGGCATTGAAAACATGAGTTCATATCTTGTCTATATTGTTGTCGTGTTTATGTGCATGTATAGCCATTTAATCTTCACCAGTAAGACAGTCAGAACCACGATATTAATACCTTCTATAATTGCATTGGCAAAAACACTGGGAATGGATCCGGTAACGCTTGCCCTCGCAGCCTCATTTACACTCACATATACTATTACGCTGCCACCTCACTCGAAAGTAAATACAATTTATTTTTCTACCGGTTTCTTCAGTGTACTCGATCAAATGAAGTACGGTTTAATCACCTGTTTTATTTGCGCATCATTGATATCACTGGCTATTTTTACCTGGCTCCGGATTCTTGGATACGGACTGTGATGAGTTTTACAAAGGAATAATACTATGCGACTTATTTTACTCAGACACGGAGAGACATTGTGGAACATGGATTCACGCCTTCAGGGACACGCGAACTCATGCCTATCTACGAATGGGGTTAAACAGACTGAATCCATAAAAGAATTTGTTCGTTTACTGGCACCCCGGCGTGTTGTCTCATCTGACTTGGGAAGAACACTACAAACTGCAGCAATCGTGGGTTATCCAGATGCTATTCCCGACAGTAAATTAAGAGAAATCAATATGGGGGAGTGGACGGGGTTACGAAAACCTGAACTGATTAAGTATGCACCAGAGAAATATAGAAATTGGCGCTCTGGAGGCTATACGCCGCCAAGAGGAGAAAGCTGGGCTGATTTTTGCTTGCGTATAGGTTCGGCACTGAGTTTCTGGGTGAATGAAGAAGATAGTGATATTTTGGCCGTTGTTCATAGTGGCGTTATTCGCGCTGCCTGTAAGGTTTTTTTGAATCTACCGCCAGAACAATTGTTGCCGGCAACGCCAGGAACAATTACTATTTTTGATTTTGAGCATGGCGTGAATAAAATGCCAAAACTCGAAGCCTATAATATCGGTTCATTTATTCCTGATATGGATGTAGCAGATTAATATTCCAGGTTTATTATTACTAATAAAGTATAGGTGGTGAACTGGCCTTGATAAGGCGCAGGATATCCTTTGGCTGCGCTGACAATTATCTTTTCTTTATCGATAACTTCAGTCGTAAATTGAGTTATTACGCCAATTTATATAAAAATTGACCGACAACATTTTAAATGTTTTCACCTTTGGATGCCCGGCATCGTACTGTGTTCGGGCTTTTTATTGCCCAAAAATCGCCCAACCTCACAAAACGCGAAGATAAAAAATCAACGGCGTTGCTTAAGAACGAGGATTAACTATATGTTGATTTTTAGTTTCTTAAATGTAACCAGGAGTTGATCATGTTGACAAGAATCAGTGCGTCTGTGGTTGCGATCGCGGTACTGGGGGCAGCGCCTGCCTATGCCGACTTCCCGGCAGGCTATCCGGCTGACTATCAGAAGATAGTCGATGGCGCGAAGAAAGAAGGCAAGGTTGTGGTGTATTCCACCACCGACACCAAAGCTGCCGGCCCGCTGATTCAGGGGTTCGAAGCACTGTATCCGGGCGTGAAAGTCGAATACAACGACATGAACAGCACCGAATTATACAACCGCTACATCAGCGAACAGGCGGCGGGCGGCACCAGCGGCGACGTGGTTTGGAGCTCGTCGATGGACACCGCGCTGAAACTGGCGACCGACTACGCTCAGGAGTACGCCTCGCCGGAACAGGGCCAATTGCCGAAATGGGCGGTCTGGAAAGAGAAGGCCTACGGCACCACCTATGAGCCGGTGGTATTCATCTATAACAAACGGCTGATCCCGCAGGGTGACGTACCGGACTCGCACGCCGCACTGGCAAAACTGATCGCCAGCCAGACCGACAAGTTCAAAAAGAAAGTCACCACCTATGACATCGAAAAGTCAGGGCTGGGTTTCATGTTGTCGGTACAGGACTCCAAGGCCGATCCGCACTATTTCGCTACCCTGGCTGACGTAGCCAAAGGCGGCCTGGCGGTACAGTCCTCCACCGGCACCATGATGGAAAGGGTGTCATCCGGTGAGAACCTGATCGGTTTCAACATTCTGGGTTCTTATGCCGAGGCGCGCGCCAAAACCGACCCTTCGCTCGGTATTTCTTATCCGAAGGATTACACGCTGGTGCTGTCGCGCGTGTCCTTTATCAGCAAAGAGGCGACCAACGCTAACGCAGCGAAACTGTGGCTTAACTACGTGCTGTCGGAAAAAGGCCAAAGCATACTTGCCAATCAGGCGGACATTCCTTCCATCCGCAATGACATCGAAGGCAAGAACGACATTGAAGGCATGACTAAAATGCTCGGCAACGCGCTGAAACCTATCCCGGTGGATGAGAGCCTGTTGGAGTATCTGCAGCCGGCCAAACGCCTGGATTATATCAAGCAATGGCGTACCGCCGCGGCAAAATAATAACCGGATCCGGACGCGCGTCTGCCACGTCGGCGCGCGCCCTTTGGTCGTCGTCGTTTACAACCATTGGGATATTTTATGGAAGCATGGCGTAGAAAGTGGCAAAGCCTGCCACGCGGCTTGGTGGTGTTGATAACCGCATTGGTTATCTATGTGCCGCTGTCGTTTATCGTGATTCAAAGTTTCCTCTCTGCCCCCTTTTTCTCTCCGTCCAAGGTGTTCAGCCTTGAGGCGTTTCAGTTTATTTTTACCGACCCCGACTTTTACAAAGCGCTGAAAAGCGGCTTTATTCTGGCTTTCGGGCTGGTGGTGATCGCCATTCCGTTGGGGGGTATTCTGGCCTTTTTGATGGTCAGAACCGATTTGCCCGGCCGCCGCTTCATTGAGCCGCTGATCCTGGTGCCGATCTTTGTCTCCCCGATGGTGCTGGGGTTTGGCTACGTGGTGGCCGCCGGGCCGGTGGGTTTTTTCTCGCTGTGGGCGGAGGCGCTGCTGGGCTTCGTGCCGTGGAATATCTACTCGATGTCCAGCATCGTGGTCATCGCCGGGCTGACGCATGTGCCCCACGCCTATCTTTACATTTCTTCGGCGCTGCGCAGCGTAGGCTCCGACGTGGAAGAAGCGGCGCGCACGGCGGGGGCCTCGCCCTTGCAGGTGATGACCGCCGTCAGCTTGCCGATGGTGCGGCCGTCCATTCTCTATGCTGGTGTGCTGCTGTTCTTCCTGGGGCTGGAAGTGTTCGGCCTGATGCTGGTGCTGGGCGACCCGGAAGGTAACCTGGTGCTGGCGACCTACCTATATCAACTGACCAATAAGCTGGGTACGCCGTCTTACCATTTGATGGCGGCGGTGGCGGTGGTGCTGATCTGCATCACCATTCCGTTGGTGATGTTGCAGCGCCGTCTGATGCGCACCGCCAACCGTTTCGTTACCGTCAAAGGCAAGGCTTCGCAGGCCCGCGCGTTGCCGCTGGGTAAATGGCGCTGGGTCGCCGGTGCCGTGGTGGTGTTCTGGCTGACAGTCACCATCGGCGTACCGCTGGTGGGGGTGGTATTGCGTGCCTTTATCTCCAACTGGGGCGTGGGCGTTTCCATCTGGGACGAACTGTCGCTCAATACTTTCCGCACTATCTGGCAGCAACCCAACCTGCTGCGGGCGATTGTCAACTCAATGGCGATTGGGGTATTCGGTGGCGCGCTGGCGGTGGCTTGCTACCTGTTTATCGGCATCGCCATGCACCGCAAGCCCGACGGCGCGACCCGTTTCCTCGACTACAGCGTGCTGGTACCGCGAGCGGTGCCGGGCCTGCTGGCCGGTCTGGCTTTCCTGTGGGTATTCCTGTTCCTGCCGATGTGGCTGGATAAATCGCTGAAAGAGGGCTGGCTGTCGGCGCTGCCGGTGGCCGAGTGGTTGCGGGAGAACCTGATCGTCTGGTTGCGTTCCTTGCGCAGCACCATCTTCAGCGTTTGGCTGGCCTATACCGTGGTATGGATGGCCTACGGTCTGCGGCTGATTTCCTCCACGTTGTTGCAGGTTGGCCCCGAACTGGAAGAAGCGGCGCGCAGCGCCGGGGCGACCCGTGGCCAGATCACCCGACACGTTACCATTCCGCTGTCGCGTTACGGCCTGATTGGTTCGTGGCTGTTGATGTTCCTGATTTTTGAACGCGAGTATTCCACCGGGGTGTATCTGCTTTCTCCGGGCACGGAAACCATAGGATCGATGCTGGTTTCGCTGTGGGCGGCGGGTGCCATTGATATCGTTGCGGCGCTCTCCTTTATCAACATCCTGTTGGTGGTGTTGGGTCTGGGTATCGCCCTGCGCTTTGGAGTGAAATTACATGATTGAACTTTCGGTAGATAATCTGCATTTGACCTACGGCGACAACCCGGTGCTGAAAGGCGTTTCGATGCAGTTGAAACGGGGTGAAGTGGTTTCGCTGCTGGGCCCGTCGGGCAGTGGGAAAACCACGTTGCTGCGTGCGGTCGCCGGGCTGGAAAAGCCGACGCAGGGTCGCATTATCATCGGCAGCAATACCGTATACGATGGCGCTTCGCGCAGTGAGATCCCGGCCGAAGAGCGCAACCTTGGGCTGGTGTTCCAGTCTTACGCGTTATGGCCGCATAAAACCGTGTTTGAGAACGTTGCCTATCCACTGAAATTACGCAAAGTCGCCTCGGCGGAAATTAGCCAGCGGGTGCAGGGCGTGCTCGATCAGCTTGGGCTGGGGGCGTTGGGCAAGCGCCATCCGCACCAACTTTCCGGCGGCCAGCAACAGCGCGTGGCGATTGGCCGGGCGCTGGTGTACAACCCGCCGGTGATCCTGCTGGATGAGCCCTTGTCTAACCTGGATGCCAAGCTGCGTGAAGAGGCGAGGGTGTTTTTGCGTGAGTTGATTATCAAGCTTGGCCTGTCGGCGTTGATGGTGACCCACGATCAGAATGAGGCGATGGCGATTTCCGACCGTATTTTGCTGCTCAACAACGGGAAAATCGAACAGCAAGGTACACCGCAGGAAATGTACGGTTCACCTTCGACCCTGTTTACCGCCGAGTTTATGGGCAGCAATAATCGCCTGTACGGCAAGGTCACGGAGGTGAGTGACGGTAAAGCACGCATCGAAGGCAAAGACTGGGCGCTGTGGGGCATGGCAGGCGCGGGGGTAAAAGCCGGCGCAGAGGGGACGGCGGTGATCCGTGTCGAACGCGTGCATCTGGGGGACGATCCGCAGGGCAATCAACTTGAGCTGCCTCTGCTGACCAGCATGTATCTTGGCGATCGTTGGGAATATCTGTTCCGCACGGTGGCCGAGGATTTTGTGGTGCGTGCCTATGGCAGCGAGGTTCGCGAGCAGGCGCTGTGCAGGTTATCGTTGCCGGCAGAGCACCTGTGGATTTTCCCGAAAGAATAATATCGGCATGGCCGCCCCCTGCAATGGGGGGGGCGGCCTGCTGGCTAAAAGGTGAGCGCTTCATCGTCAGGCTTTGGTGCCGTCTTAAGTCAAAAGTGTGCGCTAGATCATCTTATTCTCGCAAAACCCTCTCGCGTTGCCCACCGGCTTGCTGCACCTGTTCCTTTTGGCAAAACTTTGGTTTATGCTCGGCTGAAGCGTTTCAGTTGTAGCAGTATCTCGCAGAAATGCCCGAGTGACGCCGGTGAAGATCCGCCGGCAGAAAGGAATAATGTTACGCGGCGATTCACAGCAGGCGGTGCGATACACTACTCTATGCAGGTTAGTCAGATAACCAGCCAGTGCCCTCTCGATGCCGGTGAACGCGCCCGGCGGAAGAAGGCCCTTTTTCAGGAGCAGCATGACCATCCGCATAGCGATAAACGGCTTTGGCCGCATCGGCCGCAGCGTTTTGCGCGCACTGTATGAATCGGGACGTAGAGCGGAAATTTCCGTGGTGGCGATCAACGAACTGGCGAACGCCGAGGGGATGGCCCACCTGTTGAAATACGACTCCAGCCATGGGCGCTTTGCCTGGGACGTACGCCAGGAATGCGACATGCTGACCGTCGGGGACGACACTATCCGTTTGCTGCATCAGCCGGCGGTAGAGCTGCTTCCCTGGAGCGAGCTGGGCGTCGACGTGGTGCTGGATTGCAGCGGCGTGTTCGGCAGCCGGGCAGATGGCGAGGCCCATCTGGCGGCAGGTGCGAAGAAGGTTCTGTTCGCCCACCCGGGCGGCAACGATCTGGACGCCACCATCGTGTTTGGCGTCAATCATCAGACGCTGCTGGCGGAACACCGTATCGTGTCCAATGCGTCATGCACCACCAACTGCATTATTCCGGTGATCAAGCTGCTGGACGATGCCTTTAGCATCGAATCGGGCACCGTGACCACCATTCACTCGTCGATGAACGATCAGCCGGTGATAGACGCCTATCATCAGGATTTGCGGCGCACCCGCGCGGCGAGCCAGTCGATTATTCCGGTCGACACCAAGCTGGCCGCCGGCATTACCCGCATTTTTCCGCAGTTTTGCGATCGTTTCGAAGCGATTTCCGTGCGCGTGCCGACCATCAACGTGACGGCCATCGATCTCAGCGTCAGCGTCAGTTCGGCGGTAAAAGTGACAGAGGTCAACCAGCTGTTGCAAAAGGCCGCACAGGGATCTTTTCGTGGTATAGTCGATTACACGGAACTGCCATTGGTCTCGATTGATTTTAACCACGACCCGCATAGCGCTATCGTCGACGGTACGCAGACCCGGGTCAGCGGGCAGCACCTGATCAAGACCTTGGTCTGGTGCGATAATGAATGGGGCTTTGCCAATCGGATGTTGGATACAACACGGGCAATGGCCGCCAGCGGTTTCTAGTACGGCGGCATCGGCAGTTTGCCGGTGCGTCGCTCAGGCAACTTTATAGAGATTTAACCAAGAGGGTTCACCATGTCTGTAATTAACATGTCCGATCTGGATCTGGCAGGTAAACGCGTTCTGATCCGCTCCGATCTGAACGTTCCAGTGAAAGACGGTAAAGTGACTTCCGATGCACGTATCCGTGCCTCCCTGCCGACGATTGAAGCTGCGCTGAAACAAGGTGCTCGCGTGATGGTAACGTCCCACCTGGGCCGTCCTGTCGAAGGCGAATACAACGAAGAATTCTCCCTACTGCCGGTTGTAAACTACCTGAAAGAACACCTGAAAAACCCGGTACGTCTGGCTAAAGACTACCTGGAAGGCGTTGACGTTGCAGAAGGTGAGCTGGTCGTGCTGGAAAACGTCCGTTTCAACAAGGGCGAGAAGAAAGACGACGAAACCCTATCCAAGAAGTACGCGGCGCTGTGCGACGTATACGTGATGGACGCTTTCGGCACCGCGCACCGCGCGCAGGCTTCGACTCACGGCGTGGGCAAGTTTGCTCCTGTTGCCTGTGCAGGCCCGCTGCTGTCTGCAGAGCTGGAAGCCCTGGGCAAAGCGCTGGGTAACCCGGCTCGCCCAATGGTCGCTATCGTTGGCGGCTCTAAAGTGTCTACCAAGTTCGACGTTCTGCAATCACTGGTGAAAATCGCGGATACCGTGATTGTCGGCGGCGGCATTGCAAACACCTTCGTTGCTATCGAAAACAACGTGGGCAAATCACTGTACGAGCCAGACTTCGTTGCTGCGGCAAAAGATCTGCGCGATCAGTACGGCATTCCAGTTCCAACCGATTCACGCGTGGGCACAGAGTTCTCTGAAACCGCCGCGGCAACGGTGAAAAGCGTTTCAGACATCGCTGATAACGAAGAGATTATGGACTTCGGCGACGAAACTGCCTATGCAATGGCAGCGCTGTTGAAAAACGCCAAAACCATTCTGTGGAATGGCCCGGTTGGCGTCTTCGAGTTCCCTAACTTCCGTCGGGGCACCGAAATTGTCGCGAACGCTATCGCAGACAGCGAAGCTTTCTCTATCGCAGGCGGTGGCGACACTCTGGCTGCAATCGACATGTTCGGTATTGCTGACAAGATTTCCTACATCTCAACCGGCGGCGGCGCCTTCCTGGAGTTCGTGGAAGGTAAATCATTGCCGGCGGTAGTGATGCTGGAAGAGCGTGCTAAGCAGTAATTCAAACAACGGGAGGCGAAAGCCGCCCGTTTGTTTTATACCGCGCGGCCAAGGCGGCGCGGCATGAAAAAATCGATTTACATCCATCTACGGCCGACGAAACAGGACAAAGTAACATGTCTAAAATTTTTGATTTCGTAAAACCGGGTGTCATCACTGGTGATGACGTTCAGAAAGTATTCGCAGTAGCTAAAGAGAACAACTTTGCGCTGCCAGCAGTGAACTGCGTGGGTACCGACTCCATCAACGCCGTGCTGGAAACAGCCGCGAAGGTACGTGCTCCGGTTATCGTTCAGTTCTCCAACGGCGGTGCCGCGTTTATCGCCGGCAAAGGCGTGAAAACTGACGTTCCGCAGGGCGCAGCGATTCTGGGCGCGATTTCTGGTGCACATCATGTTCACCAGTTGGCTGAGCATTACGGCGTGCCGGTTATTCTGCACACCGACCACTGTGCGAAGAAACTGCTGCCATGGCTGGACGGCCTGCTGGACGCCGGCGAGAAGCACTTCGCCGCTACCGGCAAACCACTGTTCTCTTCTCACATGATCGACCTGTCCGAAGAGTCTCTGGAAGAAAACATCGAGATTTGCAGCAAGTACCTGACTCGCATGGCGAAGCTGGGTATGACTCTGGAAATCGAACTGGGCTGCACCGGCGGTGAAGAAGATGGCGTGGACAACAGCCATATGGACGCATCTGCTCTGTACACCCAACCGGAAGACGTGGCTTACGCGTACGAAAAACTGAACGCCATCAGCCCACGCTTCACCATCGCGGCGTCCTTCGGTAACGTTCACGGCGTGTACAAGCCAGGCAACGTTAAACTGACTCCGACCATCCTGCGCGATTCTCAGGACTACGTGTCCAAGAAATTCAACCTGCCGCACAACAGCCTGAACTTCGTGTTCCACGGCGGCTCAGGTTCTACCGACGCAGAGATCAAAGAGTCCGTAGGCTACGGCGTGATCAAAATGAACATCGATACCGACACCCAATGGGCAACCTGGGACGGTATCCTGCAGTACTACAAAGCGAACGAAGCTTACCTGCAGGGCCAGTTGGGCAACCCGAAAGGCGCCGACCAGCCGAACAAGAAATACTACGATCCGCGCGTATGGCTGCGTGCAGCCCAGACTTCGATGATTACTCGTCTGGAACAGGCTTTCAAAGATCTGAACGCAGTAGACGTTCTGTAATCTCGATTAGCTGTTTTGCCATAAAGGCTCCCCTCGGGGAGCCTTTTTCGTTTTTAGCTCAACAGGCCGGCACCGACGTTAATCGACAGCCCCAGGATCACCATATTGAACACGAAAGAGATGACCGATTGCAGCAGGGTGATTTTGCGTACTTCCGCCGCGCCGACCGCCACGTCGGCGGTTTGCGACGCCACCGCGATGGTGAAGGAGAAGTAGGCGAAGTCCAGATAGGTCGGTTCGGCAAGATTGCCGGGAAACACCAGCGGCAGCGGGTCTTGCTGCGCGCCCTTACGGTAAAACTGGTGGGCGTAATGCATGGTGAAGGCGGTCGGTAGCAGCAGCCAGGACACCACCAACGTGGCACCGGTCAGCGTCAGATGCAGCGTTTTCAGCGAATCACTGACCTGTTTGGCCGTGCCCAATTCAAACATGATAGACAGAATGCTCACCAGGCAACCGATGCTGACCAGCGCCAACACCATACTGGCGCTCTCATCCTGCAAGCGGGCGATCTGGCGGATGTGCTGTGGCGTGCTCACCAGCATCAGGCGCCAGAGAAACAGCAGGTAGAGCCAGGCCAGCACGTTCCAGCCGATCATCAGGCGTTGCAGTTCAGAAAGCTGAGCCGGCAGCAGCAGGTAGCACAGAATGCCGGCCCCCACCGAAAGCAGCAGCCTCGGCCGAACCTGCCAGTAGTGTTTAATCGACGAAGGAATGTACATAACGGATGGGGTTCCTGATTAACTTAGTGGGGATAGCGCTTTGTTTAGCATAGAGGATATGGCTGCAAACACGCCGTTGTTTCGGTTATTTTTAGCGCTTACGGTTGGATGCTGGACGAATGTTGGTTAACCTAAGACGGTGGTTTCCAACTGGCGATTGATGTCAGTATATTTTTGCGAGTTTATCCCATTAGGGACAAAGTTAGGACGACACGAATGAAAGATTTGAATGTAGTGGATGGCATCAACGGCGCCGGTAACTGGCTGGTGAAGAACCAGGATCTGCTGATCCAGTACGCGGTTAACATCGTCGCCGCCATCGTTATCCTGATTATCGGTTCGATTATTGCCCGAGTGATCGGCAACGCATTAAACCGCGTGATGAAGCTGCGCGGCATTGACGCCACGGTAGCGGATTTCCTGTCTGCGATCGTGCGTTATGGCGTGTTGGCGTTTACCTTTATTGCGGTGCTGGGGCGCATTGGCGTGCAGACCACTTCGGTGATCGCCGTGCTGGGTGCCGCCGGTTTGGCCGTGGGTCTGGCGCTGCAGGGCTCGCTGTCCAACTTTGCCGCCGGCGTACTGCTGGTGATCTTCCGTCCGCTGCGCGTGGGCGAGTATGTTGATCTGGGCGGCGTGGCCGGCACTGTCGATCAGGTGCAAATCTTTTCCACCACTCTGCGTACCGCAGACAACAAAACCATCGTGGTGCCGAACGGCAAAATCATTGCCGGCAACATCATCAACTACTCCCGCGAGCCGAATCGTCGTGTGGATATCGTGGTGGGCGTGGCCTATAACGCCGACATCGACGTGGTGAAAAAGGTGCTGGGCGATGTGATTGCGGCCGACAAACGCGTTATGCATGCCAAGGGCGTGACCGTGCGTCTGAACGAAATGGCGCCCTCTTCGCTGAACTTCGTGACCCGTTCCTGGACCACCAACGCGGAGTACTGGAACGTGTACTTCGATCTGATGGAAAACTTCAAGCGCGCGCTGGATGCCAACAACATCGGCATTCCGTTCCCGCAGATGGACGTTCATCTCTATCGCACTGAACAAGCCGCCGCTAAAGCGGAATAAGCGAGAAGGGGCCCAGGCCCCTTTTTTTATTGCTGGCCGAGGTTATCTCCCTGAGAGGCAGCCTCGGCTTTTCGTTTTGTCAGTTTGGCAACGCAGATCCAGACGCGGGTACCTGGCGGTACAAGCTGAGCCGGTAGAGCGGGAGGAGGGCGGCTGAGCCCACCGATACCGACACCAGGCGCAGAGCATCAGCAGGCCACGCCAGCCTCTGGTACAGCCTCGAAAATTACAGGTATAATCCCACAAATTATTCAACGGGTTCAGAAACGAAAATGACAAAACTCACCTTGCAAGAGCAGATGCTGAAAGCGGGACTAGTGACCAGCAAAAAAATGGCCAAAGTCCAAAAAACCGCTAAAAAATCACGGGTGCAGGCGCGTGAGGCAAGAGAGGCGGTGGAAGAAAATAAAAAAGCACAACTTGAGCGTGATAAACAGCTAAGCGAACAACAAAAACAAGCCGCTTTATCTAAAGAGTATAAAGCTCAGGTGAAGCAGCTCATTGAAATGAACAGGATCGACATTGCAAAAGGCGATATTGGTTTTAACTTCACAGATAATAATGTAATAAAAAAAGTATTTGTGGATAAGCTAACCCAAGCTCAGCTGATTAGTGGCCGCCTCGCCATTGCTCGTTTGGTTGCGGATAACAGCGCTGAGAGCCAATATGCAATCATCCCTGCGAGCGTAGCCGATAAAATTGCGCAGCGAGATGCGAACAGCATTGTATTGAATAGTGCGCTTAGTCAGGAAGAGCAAGATGAAGAAGATCCGTATGCCGATTTTAAAGTGCCCGATGATTTGATGTGGTAATTACCGTTTGCCTATATCGGGTTCCTTCGCGGCGGCATCGTTATAGCGACTTTCGCTTTCAGAACGGGCTGGCATGACGGGCTTTGATCTGTTCTTTGCCAATAGGATGAACAAAATGCAGTTCACTGGCATGCAGCATCAGCCGCGGGATCCGCTCGGTACCCGGCAGCAGGCGACCGCCATACAGGTCACAGCCCAAAATAGGGTGGCCCAACAGCTGACAGTGGATGCGGAGTTGATGAGTGCGCCCGGTTTCCGGGATTAGCTGCACCCGCGTCACTGGCAGTAACGTCCCGCCTTCCAACTCACGATAAAAGCGCTCAACGACCCGATAGCCGGAGCGAGCGGGCTTGCCGTGGGTTGCGCAAATCGACATCAGCGGGAACAGCGCCGGGTCTTTGGCAATCGCGGCGTCTATCACCCCTTCGTCGTCGTCCAGATGCCCGCAGAGCAGTGCGCTGTACACTTTGGTCACTGTTCGCTGGCTGAACTGTTGGCAGAGGGCGGCATTGATAGCCTTATTGCGGGCAATCACCATCAGCCCGGAAGTACCGAAATCCAGGCGGTGGACCAGGGTGCAACCGGGGAATACCTGTACCAGTCGATGATGCACCGAATCCAGATTTTGCGGATTTTTCCCCGAGAGGCTGAGCAGCCCGGCGGGTTTATTGATCAGTACCAGACTCTCGTCCTGATAGAGATTTTCGATCTTGTCATGGCACGGCGGGGCAATAAAGGTATCGATAATCTTGGACATCAGGCTACCCGGACGAAGAGTGGGAGAGGATGATAACGAATTTTAAACCGACTGGCGAATCCGGCTATTCGTCTGACGGAGCGGCGGGTAGCAAGCTGTCACGCAGATTATGTCGCGATATTAATGGCTGTTTTCACCAGACGCCTCTCGGCGTCTGGCTACTACGCTGGCGGTTTGCCTGCAAGGGCGGGCTAACCCGACTTATTGCCCATAATAGGCGTTCTTGCCGTGCTTGCGCAGATAGTGTTTATCCAGCAACTCTTGCTGCATGCTGCCGATACCCGGCGTCAGCTGGCGTGAAAAAATCCCCATATAGGCAATTTCTTCCAGCACCACCGCATTGTGCACCGCGTTGTGCGGATCCTTGCCCCAGGCGAACGGGCCATGTGCATTCACCAGCACCGCCGGAATGGCGTTGGGGCTGATGCCGCGCCGGCGGAAGGTGTCGATAATCACCTTGCCGGTCTCCAGCTCATAGTCATGTTCAATTTCTTGCTCGGTCATCAGCCGGGTGCAGGGGATGGCGCCGTAGAAGTAGTCGGCGTGGGTGGTGCCCCAGGCGGGAATGTCCAGCCCGGCCTGCGCCCAGATGGTGGCGTGGCGCGAATGGGTGTGTACGATACCGCCGATATCGGCGAATTCACGGTACAGCGCCAGGTGGGTGGCGGTATCTGAAGACGGCTTCTTGCTTCCCTCGAGGGTGCGACCGCTGGCGAGATCCACCACCACCATATCCTCGGTTGCCATATGCTCGTATTCCACGCCGGAAGGCTTGATCACCACCAGCCCGCGTTCGCGGTCCACCGCGCTGACATTGCCCCAGGTGAAGGTCACCAGATTGTGTCGGGGCAGGTCGAGGTTGGCTTCCAGCACCTGTTGTTTAAGCTGCGGCAGAGTTAGCATGTCATTCCCCCTTGTTGCATTTTCTGTTCGATCCAGCGGCGTGCCTGAACAATCTCGGCCACCGGCTCCTCGGCTTTTTCGGTCCACATTTCGATCAGGAAAGCGCCGCGGTAATTAAGCTGTTTCAGCGTGCGGAACACGGCGACAAAATCCACGCAACCTTCGCCAAAGGGCACGTCGCGGAACTGCCCCGGCGAACTTTCGGTGACCGGATAGGTGTCCTTCAGGTGGATGGCGGCAATGCGGTCAATGCCCAACGCCAGCTCCTGCGCCACATCGTTGCCCCAGGCACTGAGGTTGCCGACGTCCGGATACACCGTGAACCACGGCGATGCCAGACAAGCGTCCCAGGCCTTCCATTTGCTGATGGAGTTCATAAAGGCGGTATCCATGATTTCCACCGCCAGCATCACCTGGGCAGCGGCGGCACGCTCGACCGCCCATTGCATGCCCTCGGTAAAGCGCGCCAGAGTGCTGTCGTCCTGCTGTTCGTAATAGACGTCATACCCGGCGAGCTGAATGGTGCGGATACCGACGTCTTTCGCCAACTGAATGGCCTGTTCCATCACCTCGAAGGCGCGCCGGCGCAGCGCATCATCATGGCTGCCGAACGGGAAACGGCGATGGCCCGACAGGCACATTGACGGGATAGTGATACCGGTTTCCAGCATGGCGCTGACCAGCGACAGCCGCTGCTCCTTGCTCCAACTCAGACGTGCCAGCCGCTCGTCGCTTTCATCCACCGACATCTCGACAAAATCGAAACCGCAGGCTTTGGCCAGCGCCAGCCGCTCGGGCCAGGTCAGGTGTTTCGGCAACGCTTTTTCATAAATTCCCAACGGGTGCTGGCGCATATCAACCTCTCCATATGTCATCAATGGCGGAACGGAACTGACCGGCGGCGGCCAGCGGATCGGCAGCCTCCGCCAGCGCCCGACCGACGATAAAGGCGGTCACGGCGATATCTTTGAACAGCGGTAAATCGGCCGGGGTGATACCGCCGGTGACCGACAGCTCGATGCCCAGATCCGACAGCGCTTTCATCAGATCCAGATCTTGCCGCCCCCAGGTTTGCCCGCTGGCCTGCGCGTCGCGGCCACGGTGGTAGATCGCTTGGCGGATGCCGAGCTCGCGCCACTGTCTGGCGTCGTCCAGCGTCCAGCGGCCGAACAGCTCAATCTGAATGTCCCCCTGATGCAGCTGCGCCACTTCCAGTGCGCCGGCCATGGTGGCCAAAGGTGCGGCGCAGATCACCGTCATCCAGTCGGCACCGTGGCCGAAGGCCTGTTGCGCCAGGGTGCCACCGGCATCGGCCACTTTCAGGTCGGCCACCAACGTATGCTGCGGGCAGCGCTCACGCAGTGCGCTCACCGCCTGGATACCGGCGCTGATGCATAAAATGGTGCCGGCCTCGATGATGTCGACGTGCGATTGCAGGCGTTCTGCCGTCTGCAGGGCGGCCTCCAGCCGGGTATGGTCGAGCGCCAGTTGCAGGCGCGGTTTATTGCTCATGGAACCTCCTGGTGGCCGGATTGCAGCCCTTGCAACGCCGCAATCAGCGCCTGATAACCTTGGTGTTTTCGAACATAGGCCTCACCGGTTGCGGTGTCCGGCAGCACCCGTTCGATGCGCGGTGCCAGCGCCAACTGGGCGGCGGTGAAATCACGGAATGCGCCGCTGCCGACCATGGCCGCCATTGCGGCACCCAGACAGCCGGTTTCCTCAACCTGCGGCAGTTCCACCGGCAGGCCGCTGACGTCGGCGAACATCTGCATCCAGGGCGCCGATTTGGCGGGGCCGCCGGTGACGCGCAACGCTTTAGCCGCCGGGAAGCGTTGCCGCATGCGGTTAAGGTGGGTCATATGACAGAACACCACGCCTTCGTAGATCGCCTGCACCAGATGTTCGCGCTGGTGGAAGGCCTGTAGGCCGTGGAAGCTGGCGCTTAGCCCCAGACCGGCGTTGGAGCCGTACAGGAAGGGGGCGAACAGCAGGCTGCTGGCGGCCTTGGGCAGCGCGGCGACCCAGTCATTGAGTTGGGTGTAGTCGCTCAGCCCCCATTGGCGGCAGAACCACTCCAGGTTGGCGGCTGAGGTGGGGCTGGCTTCGTGCACGATGTATTTCCCCGCCTCGGCGTGGCGGCCATAGACAAAGGGATGGTCGAAACCCTCGGTGATGCTGTCGGTGATGCCGCTGGTAACCGACCAGGTGCCCATCACCGCATTAAGCCGCGTCTCATCCTGCAACCCGGCGCACAGCGCGGTAGAGACCACGTCAAACAACCCGCCAACCACCGGCGTTCCCGGCAATAATCCGGTAGTCTCGGCTGCTGCGGCGTTCACCCGCCCGGCGATCTCGGCGGAGCCAACGATCGGCGGCAGGGCGGGCATGATGTCGCCGATGCCTAACAGTTGCGCCAACGCCGGGTCATAGCGCCCGCCGCTCATCTGGTACAGATTGGATTCGGAGATATTGGTTTCTTCGCAGGCCAGCTCGCCGGTCAGGCAGTAACGCAGGTAATCGTGCGCCATCAACACGCTGCCAATCCGGCGGTAGCGTTCCGGCTGGTGCTGCCTGACCCAGCGCAGTAGCGAGACCGGGTGGCCGGTCCACAACGTTTGCCGCGTCTGTGGGTACAATGCCTGCGGTACGCCCTGTTTCTGCCACTCTTGCACCTGCGCCAATGCGCGCTGGTCGGAAGACAGCATGGCGTTACCCAACGGTTGGCCTTGCGCGTCTAACAAAAACGCGCCTTTACCCTGCGCCGAGATGCCGATGGCCTGAATATCAGCGGCGGCAATGTCGTTGCGGGCCAGCAATTCGCGGATCACCTCGGCGGCGGTCTGCCACAGCGCGGGCATGTCACGTTCCGCCCAGCCGGGTTGCGGCGCGACAATGTCCAGCGTACGGCGGGCTATGCCCAGTTCTGCGCCATTCCGGTCATACAGGCCGGCTTTGATAAAGGTGCCGCCGCAGTCCAGCCCCAGCCAATAGTCCATTATTCGGCCCCCGCTTTTTGGTCGCATCTGTTCGGCAGCATCAACGCCAGCACCGAGGCGATGGCCAGCGACACCGCGAGGCTGTAAACGCCGACGTCTTTGCTGAACAAGGTGATCAACACGCCGACCATATAGGGGCCGCAGAAACCGCCGAGGTTGCCCAGTGCATTGATCACGCCGCGCGCGCCGCCGGCCACTTCGGCGTTAAACAGCTTGGGCGGAATGGTCCAGAACACCCCGGCGGCGGCCTGGATAAAGACGCCGCAGCCCACCAGCGCCGCGTACGACCACCAGATGTGATCCTTCAGCAGCACCGACAACGCCATGCAGATGGCAAAGCAGGCCAGCGGCAGTGCGACGAACACTTTGCGCTTGCCGGTGCGATCGGAGAGGGTGGAAATGATCAGCATGCCGAAGATGGCGCCGATATAGGGCAGGATAGCCAGCATCCCGACCTGCTCCATATTGCCGTTGGTGAGCCCCTTGAGAATGGTCGGCAGCCACAGGGTGTAGCCGTAAATCCCGGTCTGGTAGAAGAAGTTCACCAGAATCAACTGCCACATGATTTTGTCGCCCAGCACCCGACGCAGCGAGGCGTTGCGCACCGTTTTGCCTTTGATCAGCAACTGTTCATCGTGCAGCGTTTTGATCAGATAATCTTTTTCCGCCTGCGAAATCCATTTGGCCTCTTGTGGACGGTTGCTGATGGTGAAATACCACAGCACCATCACGACCAGCGACAGCGCGCCCTCGACCAGGAACAGCATGCGCCAGTCCCAGGCGGTGATGATCCAGCCGGACAGCGGTGCGGTAAGGATGCCGGCGATCGGCACGAACATGATGACGATGGCGTTGGCGCGGCCGCGCTCCTTGTCCGGGAACCAGTTGCTGATCATGGTCAGCACCACCGGCAGCATGCCGCCTTCGGAAACGCCGAGGGCGAAGCGCAGGAACAGCAATTGATACTGGTTAGTGACCAGCCCGGTCAGCACGGAAATCACCGCCCAGGCCAACAACGACCAACCGATGAATTTCTTGCCGTTGCCGTACACCGCCAGCTTGCCGCCGGGTACCTGCAAGAACAGATAACCGATAAAGAAAATACCGCCGGCCAACCCGGCCATCGAGGCGGTGATGCCCAGTTCATCGTCCATGCCGCCGGGCATGGCGAAGGCGATGTTCACCCGGTCCATATAGGAAATAATGCAGGTAATAAGAATAGGCGGCACTATTCTCAACCAGCGTAATTTGGGGATCGCCTGGCTTTGGGTGACAGAAACAGAGGCTGTATTCATATATACACCTGTAGAGTCATTTAGTGGTGTTAAGGCGTAGGGGCGTCTACACAGGCCCGCAGGCCCGTGTTGTTCAGGGTTATAAACTCGGTGTTGCTTATTGGGCGTTAAATAACGCCAGCGGTATTTTCACCACCACTTTGCGAATAGCGCAGGGCCGTTGATGAATACAGGCCGGACGATGAACGTCCTGCGGAAAAAATACCGCGAAATTGCCGGGGCGCATTGTGAGCCAGGATTCGTCCGCGACGTCCTGATAAAAAATGATGTCGCGCTGTGCCAGCAATTCCTGATGGATCGGGTTATCGCCGCGATCTGCCGCTACGCCGATCAATTCGGTGCCGCTGACCAGAAACTGTACGTCTACGTTCTTGCGGTGTACTTCGGGCCGCAGTTCGTCCGGCGGTTGAGTGTGCAGATCCAGCACCTGCACCACGTAACCCGTGGCGGGATCTTCATAACGCCCGGCGGGCAGGGCGCTGAAATCGGTATTCTGCAAATAGGCGACGGCGTTGGCGACCGGCGCAGGGTACTGTTCGGATGCCGTATTGGCGATATGACCGAATATCATGGCGGTTCTCCTGTTACAGTGCCTGAATGCGCGCCCAGACGCGTTCATCGATCGGAATGCCGTCGCGCATGTTTTCCGCCTGGATGCGCGGGAATTTATGGCCCGGCAGGCGAATGGCGACTTCCGGGTTATCGCGTTCGGCGCTGGTGATGTAATCCATGATCCGTTGCAGCTTTTCGTCGCGGGTATTGCCGTCGATCAGGCGCTCGATCTCAATGGCGATAAACACCTGGGATACCCCGTACTCATCGCGGTTGTCTTCGGTCACCTCCGCCACCGAGGATCCGCCGGACAACAGGGTGGCGATCATATCCAGCACAATCGACAGCGCCGATCCTTTCCAGTAACCCATAGGTAAAATGCGGCGGTTCTCTTCAATGGTGGCCGGATCGCGCGTCAACTGGCCGTCGTTGTCGAAGCCGCCGTCTACCGGCAGCGTTTTGCCGGCCAGCCGGTTCAGCTCCAGCGCGCCGTAGGAGAACATCGACATCGACATATCCACCATGGTGATTGGGTTGCCCGGCACCGCGACGATCAGCGGATTGGTGCCGATGCGGCACTCTTTGGAGCCCCACGGCGGCATCACGGCTATCGAGTTGGTCCAGCAGATGCCGATATAACCTTTCTCCGCCGCCTGCCAGCCGTAACCGCCGCCGCGCATCCAGTGATTGGCGTTGCGCAGCGCCACCAGGCCGATACCGTGGCTATCGGCCAGTTGCATGGCGCGATCCATCATCCTGCGGGCGGTGAGGTTGCCGATGCCCTGATGGGCGTCCCATTGTTCGATTGCACCCAGCGACAGCAGCTTGCTGGGTTCGGCGTCCGGCACGATATCGCCTGCGTCGAGCTGCTGAATAAAGCGCGGAAACCGGTTAACGCCGTGGGAGTAAACGCCGCTGGCAGAAGTGTCGGCGAACATGCCGGCGCAGTCGTCAGCGGTGGTTTCCGCCACGCCCCGCGACAGCAGTACGCGTTTGAATTGCTGTTTCAGATCGGTGTAACTCACTCTCATGCGGGCTCTCCGTTACGGCGTATTTGCGTGTTTTACGTTCGTTAAATTTCAATATGCGAAATTGCATTTCAAATAAATGCTATACCTGCGGCTGAGTGAAGTCAAAGTAAGCAAAGAGAAAGTTATTTATATAAAACAGTTGGTTAAATTAATCTGATGGTTTTGTGATCGGCGGCACGTTTTTGGGCCGTTGACGTGCTTCAGGCGTGACAAAGCAGAGCGGAACAGGCCCGCTCTGCGTTCACTTCTCCTGTCAGTTATCCCTGGGTATTCAACACCCTGCGGTATAACGAGGTGGTGGCGGTAATGTACAGCTCGTTGCCGTCCGGCCCACCGAAGGTGCAATTGGAGACCCGTTCCGGCACGTCGATTTTTCCCTGCTGTTTCCCCTGGCTGTCGAAGATCAGCACGCCATCGGCGCAACTGCAAAACAGGTTGCCGGCCCTGTCTACGCAGAAGCCATCCGGGAAGCCGGGGGCTACGGCGGCGAAACGCCGGCCGCTGCTCAACTCACGTCCATCGACCTGATACACCCGCAATTCGCTGCGGCCGAGGGTCGGGAAATCGACGATCGACATATCTGCCACGTACAGCAACGACTCATCCGGTGAAAAGGCCAGGCCGTTCGGGCGCTGCAGATCGCAGGCGGCAATGTTCAACGAACCGTCGCGCGGGTCAAAGCAGTAGAGATAGCAGCCGATCACCTGGCTTTCCGACTTGTAACCTTCTTCGTCGCCGGTAATGCCGTAGGGTGGATCGGTGAACCAAATCGTGCCGTCAGAGCGCACCGCCACGTCGTTGGGTGAATTGAAACGCTTGCCGTCAACGCGTTCGATCAGCATGTGCACTTCACCGTTGCTTTCAGTGCGGGAGATGCCGCGGCGTCCGTGCTCGCAGCTGACCACCTGCCCTTCGGCGTCGCGGGCATTGCCGTTGGCGTAGTGCGAAGGGGAGCGCCACAGGCTCAGCTCCCCCTGCCGTGACCAGCGGAACATGCGGTTGCCTTTCACATCGCTGAACACCACCGCATCCTGTTGCGGCAACCACACCGGTCCTTCAGCCCAAATGGCCGGTGAACACAGGCGCTCAAGCTGATGGTCAGCCATCAGTCCGTTCATACCGACCTCCGCTTACTTCACGCCCCAGATGGTTTTGTAGTGGCCCTGATAATCATTTTGCGGGTCATACAGGTTGTTGCTGCCACCGTCGGCGGCGATGTTGTCGCGCGTCACCAGGTGCGCCGGCGTGACATAGCCGGAAGGTGGCTGCTTGGCGAAGGCGCGGTTGAACTCATCCAGCAGTTGCCAGCCGTGCAGTTTCAGCGGTTCGGGCACCGTGGCAGACTGGCTGTCGCCGGAACGGATGCGCTGATAGGCGGAAATGGAGCCGTCGCCGGCGGAGATGTTATAAGGCGCGTTCTTGCCGCCTTTGCCTGCGGTTTTCAGCGCCGGCGCCATGAAATCAAAGTACAAATCGTTGATCGCCAGCGCGTACTGGAATTTATCGCCGTATTTCTGCAACAGGCTGAAGGTCATGGCCGGCATGCGGTTGGAGGTGTCCGACAGCGGGGTGTCGATGAATTCCACCACTTTACAGCCACTGCATTTGCCGATTTCTTCTTTCATCACGTTGGCCTTGTCCAGCGCGATTTGATACAGAGAATCGGTAAAGATCAGCACGCTGGCCTTGCCGCCGGATTGCACCACCGCGTATTGGGCGGCGATGCGCGCCACTTCGTTGGAATCTGAGGTGACGTTATAGAACACATTGTATTTGGCGATCGGTCCCGGCTCCGGCACCGCGTGCCAGGCGGTCAGCACTATGCCTTGCTGGATGGCCTTCTTCAGCGGGATCTTGGCTACGTTCGGGTTCCAACCGCCGATCACGATGCCGTCCGGTTTCTGAGCGATCGCCTGATTGAGCGAAGCCAACTGGTCTTTCACCGAGCCGCCGCCGTCCAACGTTTCCAGCTTCCAGCCGGCGGCTTTCGCCGCTTCGCTAAGCCCTTCTTGCACGCCCTGCACGCCGCCGTTTTTCATGTCCGAAGCGATAAAGATGATTTTCTTGTTGGCCTGCAACTGCGGGCCGCTGGTCGGCCCGTCCCACTGGGTGACGCTGGCGGTGGCCTTGGCGACCGCCGCCGTGGCCTGATCGAGATAGGCGTCGGCCCAGGCGGGTGAGGCGGCGCTGGCCAGCAGCAGGGTAGTCGGTAAGATCCAAAGACGTTTCATTGGGTGAGCTCCTGGTTAAGGATTGATCGCTTTTTGGTTATTTTTATCCGCCGTAACGGCCGGGCTGCGTTGTACCGCTTTTTGATTGAGTAACCGGCGGCGCTGGGCATAGCCCGCCAGGGTGATCGACAGCAGCAGCGTCGCGCCGTTGAACAGCGGCTCGACCCAGAACTCGCCGCCGAACTGCTGAATACCGGCGATGCCGATAGCCAGAATGGCGATGCCGACTACGGTGCCCCAGACGTTCACCCGGCCGGGGCGAATGGTGGTGCTGCCCAGGAAGGCGCCGACCAGCGCCGGCAGCAGGTAGTCCATGCCGACGCTGGCCTGGCCGACACCCTGTTCGGCGGCGATCAGTACGCCGCTGAAGCCGGTCAACACGCTGGAGGCAATAAAGGCGCCGACAGTAAAGCGGTTGACCGAGATGCCGTTTAACCGCGCCGCCGCCGGGTTGCCGCCCACCGCGTACATGCAGCGGCCCAGCGGAGTGTGTTCGGTGATCAACCACAGCACCACGGCGACGATCAACACGTAGAACGCGACGATCGGGATCCCGCCGATCTCGGTGTGGTGCAGGGCGATAAAGGCGTCCGGCAGATCGCCGACGATCTGGCGCCCGCCGGAGTGCCACAGCGCTATCGCATACAGCACGGTGCCGGAACCCAGGGTGGCAACGAAGCTGTCGATATCCGCCAGCGCCACCAGAATGCCGTTCAGCAGGCCGTACAACGCGGAGATGACCAACACCGTCAGCACCGCCATCTGCCACGAGAAGCCGTATTCCACCTGCAGGGTGATGGCGAGGATATGCCACAGCACGATGCCGAAACCGACGTTAAGGTCAATTTTGCCGACGATCATCGGAATGGTCGCCGCCAGCGCCAGCAGGGCGATCTTGGATTTGCTGGAAAGGATCGCCTGCACCGTCAACATCGAGGCGAATGACGGCGCGATCAGCGAAAACAGGACAACCAGCGCAACGCACAGCAGCAGCAGGCCGTAGCGGGTGAGAACCTGCATCAGCCACGGCCCGACGCCGTCTTGCGACAGGCTGACCCTTTGCTCAAGTGCCGTTGATTTAACCGATGTTTTAGACATTACCCACCTCAGATTCTAACGTTGTTGCGAGGGTTTCCCCGGCGCTGGCGGAGGCCAGTTCCAATAAATTGGCGAATGACACCTGCTGATTTTTCAGCTCGCCGACCACTTTTCCCCGGTTAAACACCAGAGCGCGGTTGCAGATATGGGCGATCTCCTCAAAATCGTTGGAGACAACCAATACCGCCACGCCTTCTGCCAGGGATTTATTTAAGAGATGATAGATTTCCGCCCGTGCGCCGACGTCCACGCCGGCGGTGGGATCTTCCAGGATCAGCAGCGGTGCGCCCAGGTGCATCCAACGCGCCATCACTACTTTCTGCTGGTTGCCGCCGGACAGGGCGCTGATATCGATATTGACGTCCTTGGGCCGTACATCGAACAGCTGGACCTTCCACCAACTGGCGCCTATTTCCGCGCGGCGGCTGTAGCGCGAAAGCAGCTTGTGGCCGGAAGCCGTCGGATTGATAAACAGGTTTTCACGCACGCTCATCGACATCACCAGGCTTTCGCCGGTACGATCGCCTGCCACCAATGAGACGCCGCAGGCCATCGCCTGTTGCGGGTTGCCGGCCGTATAGGGTTGGTCACGAAAACGGATCTCGCCGCCGTCGGCCTGGCGCAGACCGAACAGCAGCCGGCCGATCTCCTCTTGCCCGGCACCGCGCAGACCGGCCAGCGCCAGCATTTCGCCCGGTTGCAGGCTGAAACTGACCGGGCCGATATCGCCCACCACCAGGTTATTGAGCTGCAATACCGGCGGCCGGTGTTCCGGCAGCGGCTCGCGCTGATCGTCGGCCATGGCTTCGCCAACGATCATCTGCACCAGATCGCGCAGTGTGTAGTCGGCGGTATTGCCACCGGCCACGTAGCGCCCGTCGCGCATTACGCACACCCGGTCGGCAATCTCGATCACTTCATCCAGCCGGTGAGTGACGTAAATCATGCCGACTTTTTTGGCGCGCAGCCGGTTGATGACCGCGAACAGATGGCGCACGTCGTTGGCGGGCAGCGAGGCGGTGGGTTCATCCAGCACCAGCAATTCGGCATTGACCGCCACCGCCCGGGCGATCGCCAGCAATGATTTTTCGGTGCGCGACAGTTCGAATACCCTGGCATCGGGATCCAGCGCGATGCCGACGTCCTGCAACGCCTGAACGGCGCGGTGGCGGATGGCGCGCCAGTCGATCAAGCCAAAACGGCGCGGGAAGCCCATCACCAGCGCCATGTTTTCCGCTACCGTCATCCATTCGATCAGCCCGAGATCCTGATGAATAAAGGCAATAGGTTGGCGGCTGTCACTTTTTATCGCCGCAGCGGAGGCTATGCTGGCTCCCTGAAACTGAATGTCGCCGCCGTCGCGCGGGTAAACCCCCGCCAACACCTTGATCAACGTCGATTTTCCTGCGCCGTTCTCGCCCAGCAGCGCCAGTACCTCGCCCGGCATCACTTGCAGGCTGACGTCATTGACCGCCACGTTGCCGCCAAAACGTTTGACGATATGGCTGAGGGTGAGAATGGGTTGTTCCGCATTGTCTGGTGTCATGTGATGCGCCCCTGGTGTCCGGCATGCGCGATCGGCGCAATGCAAAATGGGTGAACTTATGGTTGTTATATCGCCTTTAAATTTCATTATGCGAAATTCAATTTCAAAAATAATATGCCGATCGGTGATCTAAAGCAAAGCCAGAGGCATTTTAATTGTTGTTTTAAAACAATGTGTTATTTGTCTCTTTGCGGAATTGTGACGGACAACTCACTTCAGGGGTTACCCGATTGTTGCGCATTTTTAACCTGCTGCTGACAATGAAACGGCGTTCCGTCTTCACCTGATGCGGGCCTTGGGGTAACATTCCCGACAAAGGGTCCGCTTGCCACGCCGTGGCGTTGGCCGGCGGCTCGACACTGGAGAAATTGCGTTATGAGCCTGAAAGCTGTCGACGAGAAAGATGACAAGAAAGATAAACCCCTGGGCAGCCAAAGCCTGTTCCGTGGTTTGCAACTGATCGAGATCCTGAGCAATTTCCCTAATGGCTGCCCGCTGGCGCACCTGTCCGAGCTGGCGGGAATGAACAAAAGCACTGTCCATCGTCTGTTGCAGGGATTGCACACCAGCGGCTATGTGACTCAGGCGCCGTCGCCTGGCAGCTATCGCCTGACCACCAAGTTTATTTCCATCGGCCAGAAGGCGCTTTCTTCGCTGAATATCATCCACGTTGCCGCGCCGCATCTGGAACAGCTGAATCTGGAAGTGGGGGAGACGGTGAATTTCTCCAGCCGGGAAGATGACCACGTCATTCTGATCTACAAGCTGGAGCCGACCACCGGCATGATGCGCACCCGTGCCTATATCGGCCAGCATATGCCGCTGTATTGCTCGGCGATGGGCAAGATTTTCATGGCCTATGGCAACAGCGACTATCCCGAACACTATTGGCAAACCCATCAGCAAGAGATTCAGACGTTGACGCGCAATACCATTACCGAGTTGCCGAAGATGTATGAGGAATTGGCCGATATCCGCCAGCGCGGCATGGCGATGGATCGTGAAGAGAATGAGCTGGGCGTGTCCTGCGTGGCGGCGCCGGTATTTGATATCCAGCAGCGGGTTCCCTATGCGGTGTCAGTGTCGCTGCCGACCGCCAAACTGCAACAGATTGGCGTGAAGGCTCTGATCAAGCCGGTGTTGGCGACGGCACAGCGCATTTCCCAGGAATTGGGGTTTGTGATCCCGGCTTGAGTATTAGCATCCCTGATACTTGATTAGAAATATCAATTTCACCTAATAATTACTTCCTCGTATGATGCGCGTGTTGACCGACACGCGCCCCCCGAACGGCGCTTTTTCTCTGTGAGGAACACCATGCTAGCTGTCTTTCTGCAGGGCTTCGCCTTGAGCGCCGCGATGATCTTGCCGCTTGGCCCGCAAAACGTCTTTGTGATGAATCAGGGCATCCGCCGTCAGTACCATCTGATGATTGCGTCGCTGTGCGCATTGAGCGATATCGTGTTGATCTGCGCCGGTATTTTTGGCGGTAGCGCCTTATTGAGCCGTTCGCCGCTGTTGCTGGCGGCCGTCACCTGGGGTGGAGTGGCGTTCTTGCTGTGGTACGGCTGGGGCGCATTTCGCACGGCGTTCAGCCGACACTTGGCCCTGGCGACGGCAGAGGAGTTGAAACAGAGCCGCTGGCGTCTGGTGGTCACCATGCTGGCCGTGACCTGGCTCAATCCGCATGTCTATCTGGATACCTTTGTGGTGCTGGGCAGCCTGGGTGGCCAACTGACGCCGGATGTGCGCTCCTGGTTTGCGCTGGGTGCGGTGAGCGCCTCCATCGTCTGGTTCTTCGCGCTGGCCCTGTTGGCTTCCTGGCTGGCACCGTGGCTGAAAACCCAACTGGCGCAGCGCATTATCAATACGCTGGTGGGGCTGGTGATGTGGGCCATCGCAGGGCAACTGGCCTGGCAGGGGGCAAATTTATAAGAATTTGTCACTAATCCGAATTTAAAAACCCGCGCGATATGCTACGTTTTATGCCAAGGAACCGGCTGTCAGGCCGGTAATCAGTTACAGCCTGTCATCAAGGAGACACTGTGAAGCTTAAAGCATTGGCTATGGCCGCAATGGTTGGATTAGGGACGCTGCCTCTGGCGCTGCAGGCGGCGGAGTTGCCGGAAGGGCCACACGTAGTCACCTCGGGTACCTCGAGCGTAGACGCTACCCCAGATATCGCGACGCTGGCTATCGAAGTCAGCGTTTCTTCCAAAGACGCCGGGCAGGCGAAAAAGCAGGTCGACGAGCGCGTGGCGCAATATTTCGATTTCCTGCAGAAAAACAATATCGAGAAGAAAGACATCAGCGCCGCCAATCTGCGCACTCAGCCGGAATATGATTACCTGAAAACCGGCGAGTCGGTATTGAAAGGCTACCGTGCGGTACGTCAGGTACAGGTGACGTTACGTCAACTGGATAAACTGAACGAGCTGCTGGACGGCGCGTTGAAATCCGGCCTGAACGAGATCCGCTCAGTTGAGCTGGGCGTGGCGAAGCCGGATGTGTACCGCGAGCAGGCGCGCCAGAAGGCGATCGAGAATGCCACCCAGCAAGCCGCTTCTTTGGCGAAAGGCTTTAACGCCAAGCTGGGGCCGGTCTTCAGTATTCGTTACCATGTGGCCAACTACCAACCGATGCCGGTAGCGCGCATGTATAAATCGGCGGGGGCAGCGGCGGAAACCGATGCGGCGCAAACCTACGAACAGCAAAGCATTCACTTTGACGATCAGGTGGATGTGGTGTTCGAGTTGCAGCGCAACGCCGCTCAGTAATATACCCGTCATACTTGAAGCTGCATCTGTGTTGGCTGCACGCAGTCACCCCAGTCACTTACTTGAGTAAGCTCCTGGGGACTCCTGCCCTGGCCGCGTAACTCGGCAATGCCTCGCCCCGTTGGGGCCAGCGCAAGCGCTGTTCAACAAAGCCGAGGCTTTGTTGTGATGCAACTCCAATTATTTAGGGTATAACACGGGTTTTTCAGGCTACTGACAAAGCCGATTATTGGGGGAGAGCGTGCCGAAGGGGGAGTAACGGCCTCGGCCCGTAGGGGGCGCATGGACATGCCCCATAATGGCCCTTCGATGCGCCAGGCCGGGGTATCTCGGACCTAAAGACAACTTTGTCAACAACCTCAAAGGTTCGCCACGGCGAACCTTTTCCATTTAATCCTGGCGCAGAACCTGGCGGCCATGCTCCAGCAGGGCGTCGGTCACTTTGCGCATCATGCGGCTCTCCGGCGCGAAGCGGTGCCAGAACAGCATGCGGCGCTGGAACAGGCCCGGCGTCAGATCGATAAGCTCACCCGAATCCAGCTCTTTCTCAATTTGCAGGTGCGGGATCATGCAGCAGGTGGTGCCCTGGCGCGCCAATTGCACGAAGGCTTCCGACGAGTTCACGATGTGGCAAGGCACGCTGCCCGGCGACAGATCAAAGTTCTGTTGCAAGAAAGCCTGATGCATATCGTCGAGATGATCGAACGCCACCGCAGGCGCTTTCAGCAGCGCGGAGCGCGTGACGCCGTTCGGGAAGTAGCGCTCGGCAAAGCCTTTCGAGGCGACGAACAGATAATCCAGTGCGCCCAGTTGATCCACCAGACAGCTTGGCAGCGGCTGCGGCTGGATACTCACCGCACCCACCACTTCACCGCGGCGCAGCCTTTCCTGGGTACGCGTTTCGTCCTCCACCTGCAGGTTCAGGCGGATAGGGGAATCGGTCAGCACCGGTTTCAGCGCAGGCAGCAACCAGGTCGCCAGACTGTCGGCGTTGACCGCCAGCGACAATAGCAGCGGCGTATCGGCGCCGGTGTCGTTACCCAGCCACTCCTCTTCCAGCAGTTCCACCTGGTGCAACAGCGCCAGCAATTTCTGGCCCTGCTCGGTCGGCCGCGGCGGTACGGTGCGCACCAGCAGCGGCTGGCCGAACAGATTTTCCAGCTGTTTAATGCGCTGGGATACCGCCGATTGGGTGATGCAAAGTTTCTGCGCGGCGCGCTCAAAGCCGCGCTCACGGATCACCGCGTCCAGCGCTTGCAGCGTTCGATAGTCTGGGCGTTTCATCGGAAAGATATCCCTTAAATTAGATTGATACTGGCACTATGCCACATTTCTGGCGTTTTACAGGTGGAAAAATCACGGAGCTATTTTGCTGCGGCGCGCCTAAAAATGCGGCTTAGGGTGAAGAAGTGTGATCCTGCCGGAGTGAAAAATAGCGATTTACCCTATAATACGCACACGTTTTCGTACAGAGGCAATGGACATATCATGACGCAGGATGAACTGAAAAAAGCGGTTGGCTGGGCAGCGCTGGATTACGTTACCCCGGGCACCATCGTTGGGGTGGGCACCGGCTCTACCGCCGCCCACTTTATTGACGCACTCGGCTCCATCAAGCACCAGATCGAAGGGGCGGTGTCCAGCTCCGACGCCTCTACCGCCAAGCTGAAAAGCCTGGGCATCCACGTGTTCGACAGCAATGAAGTGGATTCGCTGGATATTTACGTCGACGGCGCGGATGAAATCAACCGCCAGATGCAGATGATCAAAGGCGGCGGCGCGGCGCTGACGCGTGAAAAAATCATTGCCGCCATCGCGCGCAAGTTTATCTGTATCGTCGACTCCAGCAAACAGGTGGACGTGCTGGGCAAGTTTCCGTTGCCGGTGGAAGTGATCCCGATGGCGCGATCTTATGTGGCGCGTGAGCTGGTGAAGCTGGGCGGCCTGCCGGAATACCGTCAGAACGTGCTGACCGACAACGGCAACGTGATCCTCGATGTGCATAACCTGAGCATCATGGATGCCATTGCGCTGGAAAACAAAATCAACGGCATCGCCGGGGTGGTGACCGTCGGCCTGTTCGCCAATCGTGGCGCAGATGTGGCGCTGGTCGGTACGCCTGACGGCGTGAAGGTGGTTGAATAAACCCCATGCTACGGAGGCGCGTAGAGTGCGCCTTTATCTTGTATGCGGTCTTGGATCCTGCCCGACCGCATAATTCACTGGCTAAAATATCTTTTATTAAAAGCGCCAAATTTGGTGACATATGTCACATTGTGAGCCTTGGCTCCACAAAGCTTCTGTCTATTTCTTTCCCTTTGGCATTTTCTGCCAAAAACCGGCAACAACGCTGAGCCTTGTACTGACGGGCAGGCAATCGTTTGTATTGCCGCCCGCGTTATTTTTGTTATGTTGGATGCGTGCTGTTTCATAACAGCCGCTTCTGAAGTCTGAATATAGGGTCGGGTAAATGGCAAAAGTATCATTGGAGAAAGACAGGATTAAATTCCTGTTGGTGGAAGGGGTTCATCAGAGCACGGTAGATAATCTGCTTGCGGCCGGGTATACCAACATTGAATATCACAAAGGTGCGTTAGACACCGAAGCGCTTAAGGCATCCATCCGCGATGCTCACTTCGTCGGCATCCGATCGCGTACGCATCTGTCCGAAGAAGTTTTCGCTGCCGCAGAAAAACTGGTGGCGGTGGGTTGTTTCTGTATCGGCACTAACCAGGTTGATCTGAAAGCGGCGACCAAACGCGGCATTCCGGTGTTTAACGCGCCTTTCTCCAATACCCGATCCGTAGCCGAAATGGTGCTGGGCGAGCTGTTGCTGATGCTGCGCGGCATTCCTTCCGCCAACGCCAAGGCACACCGTGGCGAGTGGCAGAAACTGGCCGTCGGCTCGTTCGAAGCGCGCGGCAAGAGACTGGGGATTATCGGCTACGGCCATATCGGCACCCAGTTGGGTATCCTGGCCGAAGGCCTGGGCATGAAGGTATTTTTCTACGACATCGAGAACAAGCTGCCGTTGGGTAATGCCCAGCAGGTAAGGCATCTGTCCGACTTGCTCAATATGAGCGACGTGGTGACGCTGCACGTGCCGGAAACCCTGTCGACCAAGAACATGATGGGTGCAGAAGAGCTGGCGCTGATGAAGCCGGGTTCGATTCTGATCAACGCCTCGCGCGGCACCGTGGTGGATATCCCTGCGCTGTGCAATGTACTGGCCAGCAAACATTTGGCCGGTGCGGCGATCGACGTCTTCCCGGAAGAGCCTGCGACCAACAGCGAGCCGTTCAACTCGCCGCTGTGCGAGTTCGACAACGTGATCCTGACTCCGCATATCGGCGGCTCCACTCAGGAAGCGCAGGAGAATATCGGCGACGAAGTGGCGGGCAAGCTGGCGAAATACTCCGACAACGGTTCGACCCTGTCGGCGGTTAACTTCCCGGAAGTGTCGCTGCCGGCGCATGGCCCGAACGCCAGCCGCCTGCTGCACATTCACGAGAACCGCCCTGGCGTGCTGACGCAGATTAACCAGATCTTCGCGGAAGAAGGGGTGAACATCGCTGCGCAGTACCTGCAAACCGGTCCGGAAATCGGCTACGTGGTTATCGATATCGAAGCGGAAACCGAACGTGCCGACGCCGCATTGCAGCGCATGAAGGCGATTGCCGGTACCATTCGCGCCCGTCTGTTGTTCTGAGTGTTTGCGCGTTAACGAAAAGGCCGGATAAATCCGGCCTTTTTCTATTCCTGCTCCCGCCACACCCAATTCTGCGACGGGGTGATGATTTCCGGTAACGGGATATCCCAATGCTCCACAGGGACCTTTTCCACCTGCTGACAGTCATGCGCCAACCCTATCGGGTAGAGGCCCGTAAGCTGCCAGTTTTGCAGGGTGCGATCGTAGAACCCGCCGCCCATCCCCAAACGCTGGCCTGCGCTGTCAAAGGCGACCAGTGGCGTCAGCACCACATCGAGTTCACCGACCGGCAATACGTGGCGTACGTCGAGCTGTGGCTCGAGAATATTAAAGCGGTTGTTCACCAATAGCGTATCCGGGGTATAGCGCAGGAACAGCAGATTGCCGGCGCTGAACGGGTGCAGAACCGGCAGATAAACCTGCAATCCCTGCCGCCATAACCGTTCGATCGACGGACCGGTATCCAGTTCGCCGTCGAACGACAAGAAGACAGCAACGCTCTGCGCCGCCAGAATACGCGGGTGCGCAGCGATACGATCGGCTATCTGCAAAGCAAAATCATGTTGTTGTTCAGGCGTTAAGGCGCGACGACGTTGACGGATTAGGTTTCGGATATTCTGCCGCTGTTGGGCATATTGGGATTGAAAAGACATAATCAGCACACATACCGCTGAGGAAGGGGGAATCTCCGAGATGCCGTCGCAGGCTGTAACCCTTGAACCCATGGTTCAAGGTGAACGTGCTGTCGCAATCTTAAGGCTTCTCGGCGGGCCGAGCATGCACACCGATCGCGGATCATCACATTCTGTTGGTACTAAATATCGGCTCAGGGGACTGGCCCGCTGGCGAACATCTCAGAGAAATTTTTTACTCATTGCCGAAACCTTCGATTTCAGCAACTTAAGTTATTCGAATTGTGCATCCTGACGTTCAGAGATGCGACCCTGTTCAAGCAAAGCCTGTTCAATGGTCTGTTGCAGCATACGAATGCGTTGTTCCATATTGGACGCATAATCACGGGTTTTCAACCGTTCTTGAGCAAGTTCGTGACATACGTTCAATGCCGCGATAAAAACCAGTTGCTCAGTATTTGAGACTCTAGTGCGAACTTTAAGATCTTGCAACCGTTGGTTAAGATCGTCCGCCGCCATGTTCAACGCATCTTGTTGTTCTGGCGGGCAATTGACTCTTAACGAGCGGCCAAAAATTTGAATATCTACCGGTTGTGCAGACATGCCACCTTCCTGCCTAAATTTCGCGCCAGCCCCAGTTCGCCCTTACCGAGCCACCAAAGCGGGCGCCACTATATATACCTCGGTACCAAGATACAACCCCTTTTTCAGTACCTGGTTGTAATCTACCGCGACAGACATTACCAGTCAAAAAAGGGTTTCAAAATGCGTATTTAGCGTCATTTTGCCCCTTGCCGGCACTGTGTGATTTCTGGCGCATCACGATTATAACTAGCCACTGAGGTGTCGCGCTTATCTGGTACAGCGATGGACCTTGGTGGTAGCATAACACGAACTTATCCTGCCAACGATGACGAATGCGCATGTCTATACAGAATACATTTCCAAGTTACCAATCTTTGACCGTTGCTCTCAACCAGCAAGCGGTGGCGTTGACCGCAGCAGAAATGCACGGTTTGATCAGCGGCCTGTTGTGCGGTGGCAGCCGCGACGCCGGCTGGCAAACGCTGGTCTACGATTTGACTAACGAAGGCGTGGCCTTTCCGCAGGCATTGAACCTGCCGCTCCAGCAACTTTATGAAATTACGCGTGAAACGCTGGAAGACGACGACTTCATGTTCCAACTGATGATGCCGGAAGGCGAAACGGTAACCGTCTTCGATCGCGCCGACGCGCTGGCCGGGTGGGTGAACCATTTCCTGCTCGGGTTGGGGATGATGCAACCGAAACTGGCTCAGGTGAAAGACGAAGTGGGTGAGGCGATCGACGATCTGCGCAATATCGCCCAACTGGGTTACGACGAAGACGAAGATCAGGAAGAACTGGAACACTCTCTGGAGGAAGTGGTGGAGTATGTGCGGGTGGCGGCTATTTTGTGCCATACCGAATTTACCCGCCGCAAGCCGACGGCGCCGGAGAATGCCAAACCGACCTTGCACTAAACCCCGATACCACGCCCGTAGAGGCCGTGAGCACAGGCAGATTGATTTCAGGAGAAGGTGATGACTCAGCAGGAATTCAACAACCGCCGTCAGGCGCTGTTGGCGAAAATGGCTCCGGCCAGCGCGGCAATTATTTTCTCTGCGCCGGAAGCGACGCGCAGTGCAGATACTGAATATCCCTACCGTCAGAACAGCGATTTCTGGTATTTGACCGGTTTCAACGAGCCGGAAGCGGTGTTGATTCTGGTGAAGAGCGACGAAACGCATAACCACAGCGTGTTGTTCAACCGGGTGCGCGATCTGACCGCGGAAATCTGGTTTGGCCGTCGCCTGGGCCAGGATGCCGCACCGGCGAAGCTCGGAGTGGATCGCGCGCTGTCGTTCGATGAAATCAACGATCAATTGCACCTGCTGCTCAACGGCCTGGATGTGGTTTATCACGCGCAGGGCGAATACGCCTATGCCGATCAGATCCTGTTCTCGGCATTGGACAAGCTGCGCAAAGGCTTCCGTCAGAACCTGCAAGCGCCGGCAACCATCACCGACTGGCGCCCGTGGTTGCACGAGATGCGCCTGTTCAAATCCGCGGAAGAACTGGCAGTGATGCGTCGCGCCGGTGAGATCAGCGCGCTGGCTCATACCCGCGCGATGGAAAAATGTCGCCCTGGGATGTTCGAGTATCAGCTTGAGGCGGAGATCCTGCATGAGTTTACCCGCCTTGGCGCCCGTTACCCGTCTTACAACACCATCGTCGGTGGCGGCGAAAACGCCTGCATCCTGCACTACACAGAAAACGAAAGTGAGTTGCGCGATGGCGATCTGGTGCTGATCGACGCCGGTTGCGAGTATAAAGGCTATGCTGGCGACATCACCCGAACCTTCCCGGTGAACGGTAAATTCAGCAAACCGCAACGAGCCCTGTACGACATTGTGCTGAAGTCGCTGCTGCGGGCTCTGGAGCTGTTAAAACCCGGCGCCAGCATCTGTGAAGCGAACGACGAGGTCGTGCGTATCATGATTACCGGGCTGGTGGAGCTGGGCGTCCTGAAAGGCGACGTGGATCAACTGATTGCCGAACAGGCGCACCGTCAGTTCTACATGCACGGGCTGGGCCACTGGCTGGGGCTGGACGTGCACGACGTCGGCAATTACGTCACGCCGGCTCGCGATCGCGAACTGGAGCCGGGTATGGTGCTGACCGTCGAGCCGGGTCTGTACATCGCACCGGACGCCGACGTGCCGGAACAATATCGCGGCATCGGCATTCGCATTGAAGACGACATTGTGATCACCGCCGGCGGCAATGAAAACCTGACCGCCGGGGTAGTGAAAGACGCCGATGCCATTGAAGCGTTGATGGCGGCGGCAAGGTAAGCGGATGAGCGTAATTATCGTTGGCGGCGGCATGGCGGGGGCGACGTTGGCGCTGGCCATCTCATCGCTTACCCAGGGAAGGATGGCGGTTGATCTGATCGAAGCTACGCGGCCGGACGACCGCAGCCATCCGGGGTTTGACGCCCGCGCCATCGCCTTGGCGCAGGGCACCTGCCAGCAACTGACGCGTATTGGCGTCTGGCCGGCGCTACGCGATTGTGCGACGGCCATTACCCATGTGCACGTCAGCGATCGCGGCCACGCCGGCTTTGTTAACTTGTATGCGCAAGATTATCAGGTCGATGCGCTTGGTCAGGTAATTGAATTGCATGACGCCGGCCAACGGCTGTTCGCGTTGCTGGCCAAAGCGCCCGGCGTCACGCTGCACTGCCCGGCACGGGTGGTCGACGTGCTGCGTACCGCAGATCGCGCCGAAGTGTTGTTGGATAACGGACGGCGCATCAACGGGCAACTGTTGGTGGCGGCGGACGGATCGTGTTCGGCACTGGCACAAGCCTGCAATGTACAGTGGCAACAAAGCGAATACCCGCAGTTTGCCACCATCGCCAACGTCACCACTTCGGAGGATCCGCAGGGGCGTGCCTTTGAACGTTTCACCCGCTATGGGCCATTGGCGCTGTTGCCGATGTCTCAGGGCCGCAGTTCGCTGGTGTGGTGCCATGCGCGTGAAGATCGCGCCGAGGTCGATGGTTGGGATGACGCCCGCTTTATCAGTGAGCTGCAACAGGCGTTTGGCTGGCGGCTGGGCCGGATCGTCAAAACCGGCAAACGCCACAGCTATCCGCTCAGTCTGCTGACCGCCAGCCGGCATGTCAGCCATCGGTTGGCGCTGGTGGGCAATGCCGCGCAGACGCTGCATCCGATTGCCGGCCAGGGGTTCAATCTGGGGTTGCGCGATGTGATGTCGCTGGCGGAAACGCTGGCAGAGGCGGAGCGGGCGGGCGAAGATCCCGGTGGCTATGCGCTGCTGAGCCGCTATCAGCAGCGGCGACAGAAAGATCAGCAGGCGACGGTCGGCGTGACCGACGGCCTGATCCGGCTGTTCGCCAACCGTTACGGTCCGTTGGTGGTCGGTCGCAATCTGGGCCTGATGGCGATGGAACAGCTGCCGGCAGTGCGCGATGCCTTCGCCAAACGTACGCTAGGCTGGGTGGATCGCTAGGCTGGGATATAAGCAGGGGTGCAGCGATTGCGCCCGCAACGCCGCGCAATCGCTGCGCAGCGAGTCATTTAAGGAAATTAAGCAGCATGCAATCATTTGACGTGGTTATCGCCGGCGGCGGTATGGTGGGTTTGGCTCTGGCCTGTGGCCTGCAAGGCAGCGGCCTGCGCGTTGCGGTGCTGGAGCACCGGCAACCGGAAATGACGCCGCCGCAGGAACAGCCGGCGCTGCGCGTATCCGCCATCAACGCCGCCAGTGAGCGCCTGCTGCAGCATATTGGCGTGTGGGACGAAATCCTCGCCCTACGCGCCAGTGCCTACAACGCGATGGAAGTGTGGGATCGCGACAGCTTCGGCAAGATCGCCTTTCGCGGCGATGAATGCGGCTTCAGTCATCTCGGCCATATCATTGAGAATTCGGTGATCCAGCAGGCGCTGTGGAAGCGTGCGGAAAGCCTGAGCGATGTCACGCTGATCACCCCGGCGGCGCTAAAACAGGTGGCCTGGGGCGAGAACGATGCCTTTATCACGCTTGAAGATGGCCGCATGCTGACTGCACGGCTGGTGGTGGGCGCCGACGGCGCGCATTCCTGGCTGCGTCAGCATGCCGATATTCCGCTGACCTTCTGGGATTACCGTCATCACGCGCTGGTGGCCACCATCCGCACCGAAGAGCCGCACCAGGCGACGGCGCGGCAGGTATTTTATGGCGATGGCATTCTGGCGTTTCTGCCGTTCAGCGATCCGCATCTGTGCTCTATCGTTTGGTCGGTAGCGCCGGAAGAAGCGGAGCGCCTGAAGCAACTGGATCCGGAGCAATTTAACCGTGAGCTGGCGATGACGTTCGATCTGCGCCTCGGCGCCTGTCGGCTTGAGAGCGAACGCCAGACCTTCCCGTTGACCGGGCGTTACGCGCGCAGCTTTGCCGCGCACCGTCTGGCGTTAATGGGGGATGCGGCGCATACCGTGCATCCGTTGGCCGGCCAAGGGGTGAACCTGGGCTTTATGGATGCCGCCGAGCTGATCGCCGAACTGCGGCGCCTGCAACGCCAGGGCAAGGACATTGGCCAACATTTGTACCTGCGTCGCTATGAGCGCCGCCGCAAACATGGCGCTGCCGTGATGCTGGCGAGTATGCAAGGGTTCCGCGAGCTCTTTGACGGCAATCACCCGGCGAAGAAACTGTTGCGCGATGTCGGTCTGCGTCTGGCCGACAGCCTGCCGGGCGTGAAGCCGAAACTGGTGCGCCAGGCAATGGGCCTGAACGATTTGCCGGAGTGGCTGGCTTAACCGGCTTATGAAAGAGGCTGGCGCTCCGGCCTCTGTAATCCCTTCTCAATGAATGCTGTGGCTTTCGCTCAAGCGCGTCGGTGCGGCTCCTTATATCCATAGCTTTTCCTTATATAACCCTTCATTTGAAATAATCTAATTTCAGTTGATTTTTCGCATTACTTTTTCTAATTCAATGGCCGGTTATCAAAAGTCGAAATGCCGCGACAGGCCGTTGGTTTGTTATATAACTTCGGATTTTTGGTGCTTCAATTGTTGGTTTTGTGCCTTAAAGCGCATTTTTCCAGTTAAAAACTCTGCACACTAGCCCGGCGTTTTACTGGCGACGGACACCGCCAAGCCTATTTTAACTTATGGTTAATGCGGTCGTTCGGTGATAACGTCAGAACAAAGGTATCGTTTGCGTCACGACGGTTGGCCACAGTTTCCGTACGTTTCGGCGCAGCGTTTCTGTTGGGCAGTCAGTGCGCCACGTAACCCGGCCCGCGAGCCATAATCTGACGTATTGCGTGGCAGCACCCTAACTTCAGCTACTGAGTGGAATGAGGGAAAAGATGGCAAAGCAAACCCCACTGTACGACCAGCACGTGGCGTGCGGTGCGCGCATGGTAGATTTTCATGGCTGGATGATGCCGCTGCATTACGGATCCCAGATCGATGAGCACCACGCCGTGCGTCAGGATGCCGGTATGTTCGACGTCTCCCATATGACCATTGTGGATCTGCACGGTGCCCGCACCCGCGAGTTCCTGCGCTATCTGCTGGCGAATGATGTCGCCAAACTCACTCAACCCGGCAAGGCGCTGTATACCGGCATGCTGAATGCGTCCGGCGGCGTGATCGACGATCTCATCGTTTACTTCCTTACTGAAGACTATTTCCGCCTGGTGGTGAACTCCGCCACGCGCGACAAAGACCTGGCCTGGATCGAAGAACACGCCGCGCCTTATGGCATTGAGCTGAGGGTGCGTGACGATCTGGCGCTGGTTGCGGTGCAGGGCCCACAGGCCAAAGAACGCGCCGCCACTCTGTTTACCCCGGAACAAAAAAGTGCGGTTGAAGGCATGAAGCCCTTCTTCGGCGTACAGGCCGGGGATCTGTTCATTGCCACCACCGGCTATACCGGCGAAGCGGGCTATGAAATCGCCTTGCCGAAAGAGCAGGCGGTGGATTTCTGGCAAAAGCTGTTGGCGGCGGGCGTTAAACCGGCTGGCCTGGGCGCGCGCGACACCCTGCGGCTGGAAGCGGGCATGAATCTGTACGGCCAAGAGATGGACGAAGGCGTTTCGCCGCTGGCTGCCAATATGGCCTGGACCATCGCCTGGCAACCGGAAGATCGCCAGTTCATCGGCCGTGACGCACTGGAACAGCAGCGGGAACAGGGTACCGAACAACTGGTCGGCTTGATCATGACGGAAAAAGGCGTATTACGTAATGAGCTGCCGGTGCGTTTCACCGACGCGGCAGGTCAGGCGCACGAAGGGGTGATCACCAGCGGCTCCTTCTCGCCGACCCTGGGCTTCAGCATTGCCCTGGCGCGCGTGCCCGCCGGTATCGGCGAGCAGGCTATTGTGCAAATCCGCAACCGAGAAATGCCGGTCAAGGTCACCAAACCTGGCTTTGTCCGTGCCGGTAAACCACTGATTAATTAATTTTTTGTTTATTGATTCTTTATTTCTTCGAAGGAGTAACTGGCGATGAGCAATGTGCCAACAGAATTGAAATACGCATCTTCCCACGAGTGGGTTCGTTCAGAAGGTAACGGCGTTTACACCGTAGGCATCACCGAACATGCGCAGGAGTTGCTGGGCGATATGGTCTTTGTCGATCTGCCGGAAGTGGGCCGCCAAGTTGCTGCCGGTGAAGATTGCGCCGTGGCGGAGTCCGTCAAGGCTGCATCAGACATTTACGCGCCAATCAGCGGCGAAATCGTTGCGGTAAACGGCGAGCTGGAAAGCTCTCCGGAGCTGGTGAACAGCGCACCATACGGTGAAGGTTTCCTGTTCCAGATTAAAGCGTCAGACGAAGGTGAACTGGCGAACTTGCTGGACGCCGCGGCTTACAAAGCCTCGATCGACGAGTAACAGTTGCAGCGCCCCGGGCCTTTTGGCCGGGGCGTTTTAGTTATAGATCAAGCTATATCCCGTACTCCCGTATCACGTAAGAATTCAGGAATTTGTAGCAATGACTCAGACACTCAGCCAACTTGAACACAGCGAAGCGTTCATCGAACGCCACATCGGCTCTTCTGCGCAACAACAGCAGCAGTTGCTGGAAGCGGTGGGCGCACGCTCGCTCAGCGCGCTGATCCAACAGATTGTGCCGGCAGACATTCAACTGCCGGGGCCGCCGCCGGTGGGCGATGCGGCGACTGAACATCAGGCGCTGGCCGAACTGAAGGCGATTGCCTCGCAGAATCAGCGCTACAAATCCTATATCGGTATGGGCTACAGCGCAGTGTTGACGCCGCCGGTGATCCTGCGCAACATGCTGGAAAATCCGGGCTGGTACACCGCATATACGCCGTATCAGCCGGAAGTGTCGCAGGGCCGCCTTGAGGCACTGTTAAACTTCCAGACGGTGACCCTTGATCTGACCGGCCTGGATCTGGCGTCCGCTTCGTTGCTGGACGAAGCCACCGCCGCCGCCGAAGCGATGGCACTGGCCAAGCGCGCCAGCAAGCTGAAAGACGCCAATCGTTTCTTCGTGGCTGACGATGTGCACCCGCAAACGCTGGACGTGGTACGCACCCGCGCCGAAACCTTCGGCTTTGAAGTGATCGTCGATAAAGCCGAGAAAGTGCTGGAACTGCAGGGCGTATTCGGTGTGTTGCTGCAACAGGTGGGCACCACCGGCGAGCTGCACGACTACAGCGTGTTGCTGGCTGAGCTGAAAACCCGCAAAATTGTCACCAGCGTGGCGGCCGACATCATGGCGCTGGTGCTGTTGACTGCACCGGGCAAACAGGGCGCAGACGTGGTCTTCGGTTCCGCGCAGCGTTTTGGCGTGCCGATGGGCTACGGCGGCCCGCACGCCGCCTTCTTCGCCTGCCGCGATGAATTCAAACGCTCAATGCCGGGCCGCATTATCGGCGTTTCCCGCGACGCCGCCGGCAACACCGCGCTGCGTATGGCGATGCAAACCCGTGAGCAACATATCCGCCGCGAAAAGGCCAACTCGAATATTTGTACCTCGCAGGTGCTGCTGGCCAACATCGCCAGCCTGTACGCGGTGTACCACGGCCCACAGGGCCTGCAGCGCATTGCCGGGCGTATCCATCGCCTGACCGACATTCTGGCCGCCGGGCTGCAACAGGCCGGTCTGGCGCTGCGTCATAAAACCTGGTTCGATACCCTGACGGTGGAAGTCAAAGACAAGGCCGCCGTGCTGGAGCGCGCGCTGAGCTTTGGCATCAACCTGCGCACCGACATCCACGGTGCGGTCGGCATCACGCTGGACGAAGCCACCTCGCGTGAAGACGTGCAGACGCTGTTCGCCCTGTTGGCGGGTGACGAACATGGGCTGGACATCGACGCGCTGGACGCGGCGGTGAGCAAAAACAGCCAGTCGATCCCGGCGGCAATGCTGCGCAAGGATCCGATCCTCTCCCACCCGGTATTCAACCGCTACCACAGCGAAACCGAGATGATGCGTTACATGCACCGTCTGGAGCGCAAAGACCTGGCGCTCAACCAGGCGATGATCCCGCTCGGTTCCTGCACCATGAAGCTGAATGCTGCGGCGGAAATGATCCCGATCACCTGGCCTGAATTCTCCGAACTGCACCCATTCTGCCCGCCAGAGCAGGCGGCAGGCTATCAGCAGATGATTGGCCAACTGTCGCAGTGGCTGGTGCAACTGACCGGTTACGACGCGGTTTGCATGCAGCCGAACTCTGGCGCGCAGGGCGAATACGCCGGCTTGCTGGCAATCCGCCGTTACCACGAAAGCCGTAATGAAGCGGGCCGTCATATCTGCCTGATCCCAAGCTCGGCGCACGGCACCAACCCGGCTTCCGCCCAGATGGCGGGCATGAGCGTCGTGGTAGTGGCTTGTGACAAGAACGGCAACATCGATCTGCACGATCTGCGCATCAAGGCGGAACAGGCGGGCGAAGAACTGTCCTGCATCATGGTGACCTACCCGTCGACCCATGGCGTGTACGAAGAAACCATCCGCGAAGTGTGTCAGATCGTTCATCAGTTCGGCGGCCAGGTGTATCTCGACGGTGCCAACATGAATGCTCAGGTCGGCATTACCACGCCGGGTTACATCGGCGCAGACGTCTCGCACCTCAACCTGCATAAAACCTTCTGCATCCCGCATGGCGGCGGCGGCCCGGGCATGGGCCCGATCGGCGTCAAAGCGCATCTGGCTCCGTTCGTGCCGGGTCACAGCGTGGTGCAGATCGACGGCGTAACCACTCAGCAAGGCGCGGTGTCCGCCGCACCGTTCGGCAGCGCTTCTATTTTGCCAATCAGCTGGATGTACATCCGCATGATGGGCGCGGAAGGGTTAAAACTGGCGAGCCAGGTGGCGATCCTCAACGCCAACTACATCGCGACCCGCCTGAAAGATGCCTATCCGGTGCTGTATACCGGCCGCGACCATCGCGTGGCGCATGAATGTATTCTCGACATTCGTCCGCTGAAAGAAGAGACCGGCATCAGCGAAATGGACATCGCCAAGCGTCTGATTGACTACGGTTTCCATGCGCCGACCATGTCGTTCCCGGTTGCGGGCACACTGATGGTCGAACCCACCGAATCGGAAAGCAAGGTGGAACTGGATCGCTTTATCGACGCGATGCTGGCCATCCGCAGCGAGATTGACCGGGTGGCGAAAGGTGAATGGCCGCTGGAAGACAACCCGCTGGTGAACGCGCCGCACATTCAGGCGGAACTGGTCAGCGATTGGCAGCATGCCTACAGCCGCGAGCTGGCGGTGTTCCCTATCGCCGGTGTGCGTGAGAACAAATACTGGCCGAGCGTGAAGCGTCTGGATGACGTGTATGGCGACCGCAATCTGTTCTGTTCCTGCGTGCCAATGAGCGAATACGAATAACACGTTCGGCAACGTTTGTTGGCAAGGGACACCGCATGATGCGGTGTCCCTTTTTTATTGCCGGGCCGCAGTGATTGCGCTTCACTGCTTAATGGGCAAACTCAATGGCATAAGGAATCGTTATGAAAGCGGCAATCGTAAAAGCGTTAGGGCAGCCACCGGTTTTCGGGTCAGTCGAAGAGCCTCAGGCTCAGGCCGGCGAGGTGTTGATTGAGGTGACGTTGGCGGGCATCAAGCAGCTTGACCGCGCGATGGTGGCGGGAACCCATTACTCCAGCCCCAGGACCTTGCCGATTGTGCCCGGCACCGATGGCGTGGGCTACACGCCGGACGGTCAACGGGTTTATTTTGCCTCGTTCCGCCAGCCGCATGGCGCACTGGCGGAAAGAACCGTCGCGTCATGGACAGTGCCGGTACCGGAAGGCGTGGATGACGCCACCGCAGCGGCGCTGATAAATCCGGCTTTCGCCGCCTGGCTGCCGCTGCATTGGCGCGCCGAGGTGCAACCGGGTGAAACCGTGCTGATTATTGGTGCCACGGGCACGTCGGGCAAGCTGGCGGTGGCCGCCGCCCGTCAGGCGGGAGCGGGGCGCATCGTGGCCGCCGGCCGTCGACAGAGCGTGTTGGATGCGCTGGGTGTTGACGGCACGGTAGATCTCGGGCTGGAAGGCGCTGAGCTGGTGCAGGCCTTTGCCGACGCAGCAGGCCCGGCAGGTTATCACGTGATTGTTGATTATATCTGGGGAGCGGCCACCGAAGCGCTGCTCGCCACCTTGAACAACCATGACCTCTCTTCCTATGCAGGAGGGCGCGGCATCCGTCTGGTTAACGTCGGCTCGATGGCCGGGCCGGACATCCGGCTGCCGGCTGCGGTGCTGCGCAGTAATCAACTGCAGATTATGGGCAGTGGCACCGGTAACTTCCCCCCGGTGGCGGAAATGCAAAGGTATGCCAACGAGATCCTGGCCCTGGCGGCGGCAGGCAAGATCGCCGTCGAGACGCAGGAGCATGGCTTGTCCGAGATTGCCGCCGTCTGGGATTTGAACAAGAAAAGCGATGTTCGTTCGGTGATCCGCATTTCGCGTTAGGCGTCAGCCCTGGCGGCCAGTTTGGCCGCCAGGAAAAAACTGGCCAGCCCGAGCCACAGTACCGTACCTGCCCCAAAATGGGCCAGATCCCTTATTACTTTCCTTGTGGCGCCTGGTAATTTTCCGGCAGATCGATAACAAACCCGATACCGCGATCGTCAAGCCCTTCGGTGATCCGCAATTGCGCGCCGATTTTATCGGCCAGGTTCTTGGCTATCGCCAGCCCCAGGCCGCTGCCGATCTGCTGGGTGCCCGGCACGCGGTAAAAGCGTTCAAACAGGCGTTTGCAATGTTCTTTATTCACACCCGGCCCGTTGTCGCGCAGGCTAATATAGCAACCCATCGGCGACAGTGAGCGGATGTTGGCTTCGATATGACCACCGGCCGGCGCGTATTTGATGGCGTTATCCAGCAGGTTGGTGAATATGGCAATCAGCGAGTGGCGGTCGGTCTCAACCACCACATTTTCACTGCCATCCAGCGAAAGTTCGACGTTCTTCTCCAGCGCATAGGGCACGTGCTGCGCAATGCACTTGCTGATTTCAGCGTAGATATCCACCGCTTCCATCTTCAGCGGAAAGTTCTCCGACTCCAGTTTGGCCAAATCAATCAGCTGGCGTGACAGCGATGCTGCGCGATCCAGCCCTTGCTGCATGTCTTCAATAATTTCCTGCCGCTCGGTTTTATCCGCCACCTGGGTCAGCAAGTGCAATTGCGCCAGCACGGCGGCGATCGGGGTGCGCAGCTCGTGGGCGGCATCGGCCATAAAGCGTTTTTCACGCTGATTGGCGGCGTCGATACGCGTCATCAACTTATTGATTTCCAACACTACCGGCCGGATTTCCTGATATTGCTCACGGACGTTGATCGGCGATAAATTACCGGGTTTGCGATCGGAGATCATCCTGGCGATTTGCCGCAGCGGCCGCAGGCTGAAATAGGCGGTGATCAGCAGAGCAACAATTATGGCAGCCAGGACCACCAGCAGCGGGATCGCGGTACTTTCCGCCGGGTTGCCGAAAATAGTGGTGCGGTTGTCAAAGGATTCGCCGACGATCACTCTAAAGCGCTGTTTATCGCTCCAACTGCCGGCGATATGCCACTTTACGTTGGCATAGCTGATGGTGCCGGACAGCACTGAAGGAGGCAGGGACAAGGGTTTTTCCTGCGGCGGCGAGGCGTAGAGCATCCGATTATTATGGTCGTAAACCAAAAACAACGGACGATAATCTATTTCGTCCTGCATGCCGTTTTTGATCGAATCGATATACATTATTTCGATATCTTTGATAATCTCGAGATAATTGTGTTCGGTAATGTCGGTTTTATCGAGAATGTTGGCGATGCCGAGTGCGACAATGCGTTGCTGATTATCCAAATACTTCTCTGCATCGGGGTAATACAGATATTTTACCCAGCCAAGCAATATTCCCCAGAGTACGAGTATTGCCATAACCTGAAAAACAATGGTGCGTATAAAAAAAGACTTGAAACTAATCATCCCTGTGTCTCTTTTTTTAATAAATAGCCGATGCCGCGCACGGTAATAATTCTTTCCTTGCCGATCTTGCGTCGCAGGTTATGCATGTGCACCTCCAGAGAATTACTTTCCACGCTGTCGCCATTGCCGAACAGCCGCTGTTCCAATGTGGCTTTGCGCACCACGGTTCCGGCGCAGCGCATCAGCTCGTGCAGCAGGCGGTACTCTTTTTTTGATAGCAGCAACAGTTCGTCTTCCAGGGTGACCTGATGGTTCATCGGGTCCAGATACAGATTACCGAGACTCCAGGTTTGGGAGGCGAACCCGGCCATGCGTCGGTTCACCGCCTTCACGCGTGAAATCAGTTCCGGCAGCGCAAAGGGTTTGGCCAGAAAGTCGTCTGCACCGGAATCCAGGCTATTGACCAGGCTCTCGATGCGGTCGCGTGCGGTCAGAATAATGATCGGAATATTTTGTCCGGTGGCGCGCCATTCGACCAGTTTCGTCAAGCCGTCGCCATCGGGCAGGGTCAGATCCAGCAGCATTAAATCGAAGCTGCCCTGCGATAATTGAAGTTGTGCATCATGGACCAGCCGCACCCAGCACAGATCGAACCCTGCCAGTTCCAATGCGCGGCACAGGGCTTTGCCCAATTGCAGATCGTCTTCCACAAGCAAAATGTTCACTGGATATCCGGTTTATGTCACGGCGCTGGCGGCTATATAACTACAACCCTCAGCGGAAGACAACGCCGTACGGCTCTTCGGTTATGCCTTCTTAAGCAAACCTTAATCTGGCGTTAATTTCGCGTTAAGGCAACGACTCAGGGTTTCGGGTAGGCTGCTCCAGCACAACAGTCACCTTAGGGTAAAAAAATGCATGCTGGCAACGCTTTAAATTTAGCCCTCTCTGGCGGGATTGTCCGTCCGTGCGTGATTTTATTTATCGCTCTGGAGCTGCTGATTTTTCACATAGGTGCTCGGGAGGAAAATAATTCAGTCCCACACCCTCCAGCCGTACAGCTCAGCTCACATACGGAGATGTCGGATGTTTTTGACAGTTTAAAACCACGTATGAAAAAACAATTACGGCGCCTGATAGCGCTATAACACTCCCATTAAATAATAAGGTAGATACGGTGAAAAATACCCTGGGTTATTCTGCGGTGACGTTATTGATGTTATTTCCCCTGCAGGGGTTTACACAGGATGACGGAGAAGCTTCATTGAAACTCAGTGGCGGTATGGCGGTAGCACCGGTTTATCAGGGGGCTTCCAGCTATAGCGCCGTGCCGTTGTACGATATTCAGGCCGGTTACGATAAATCGGCCTGGGGTGATTTCAGTCTGGGCCTGATCGACGGCGCACGCTGGCAGTTACCCTTGTCAGGGCCGTTTGGCATCGCCTTATTGGCCGGTTATGACGCCGGGCGTGATGAGGAGGTGAAAACGTTGAGCGGCCGCAATAAGCGGCTAAAAGGCATGGGTGACCTCGACGGCGCTTTTGAGGCGGGCATAGAGCTGAGCTATAAATTTGACCCTTTCCATGCCTTTGTAAAAGGTATGCAAGCCACCAAAGCGCGTCGTTACGGCGATGAGGATCTGGGGCATACCGCCTATGTCGATCTGGGTGTGGCGGCGGTTTATTCGCTGAGCGAGGCGCTGACCCTGTCGAGTGATCTGAGCACCACCTGGGCCAACAGCGGTTATCAGCGTGGCTATTTTGGCGTGACGCAGCGGCAGGCGCAGCAAACCTCTTTCGCCGCTTATCGGCCGGGGAGCGGTTTTAAGCAGGTGACGCTCAATGGCGCGCTGAATTACCAATGGACGCCGGAAATCGCCTTCCAGGCCGGTGCGGGTATCTATACTCTGTTGGGTGACGCGGCTAAAAGCCCGATCGTCGAGAAAAAAGTGGCTGGGGTTGCCTTCCTGGGTGCCAGTTACAGTTTCTGATTTCCCAACCATAACAAGGAATAGCATGTCGAAAGTTGCACTGGTCACCGGCGCCAGCCGGGGCATTGGGCGCGCCACGGCGCTGCTGCTGGCCCGCCAGGGTTACGCGGTGGGTGTTAACTATCTGAAAGATGAAGCGGCGGCGCAGAAGGTGGTGGCGGAGATCGCGTCCCTGGGGGGCCGGGCGGTGGTGCTGCGGGCGGATATCGCCGATGAAAGCCAGGTGGCGGCGATGTTTGCGGCGCTGGACGCGACCCTTGGCCCGATCGACGCACTGGTCAACAACGCCGGTATTCTGTTTCAGCAGGCCGGTATCGAGCAACTTACCGCCGAGCGCATCAACAAGGTATTGACCACCAACGTGACCGGCTATTTTCTCTGCTGCCGCGAGGCGGTGAAGCGCATGGCGAAGCGCCATGGAGGGAAGGGCGGGGCAATCGTTAATGTGTCGTCCGCCGCCGCCCGTTTGGGGGCACCGGGCGAATATGTCGACTATGCCGCCTCAAAGGGCGCGGTCGACACGCTGACTACCGGGCTTTCTCTGGAGGTGGCGGCGCAGGGCATCCGGGTCAACGGCGTGCGGCCAGGGTTTGTTTATACTGAAATGCATGCCAGCGGCGGTGAGCCGGGGCGTGTCGACCGGGTAAAAAGCGGGTTGCCGATGCAGCGTGGCGGCTATCCGGAAGAGGTGGCAGAAGCCATCGCCTTTCTGCTGTCCGATGCCGCGTCTTACGTGACCGGCAGTTTTATCGAGGCTGCCGGCGGGCGGTGATGGTTTTGTCAGCCCTCGTGCAATAGCGCGCTGCGGAACGACAGAATATGCGCTTCTGCCGCGTCGGCCGCGGCGTCGCTGTCCTGGGCGGCCAGTGCGGCGATAATCGCCCGATGCTCCTCGATCACTTCCCGCATATGCCCTTCCCGCGACAACGTGCTGGCCCAAAAACGCTGCGCCCTGGCGTGCAGCACGCTCAAGATATCCACCAACATGTTATTGCCGGCGATCAGCGCCAGTTCCTGATGGAACGCATGATCGAGCGTCATCATCCGAATCCGGTCGCGGCTCTGGCAGGCGGCTTCGATTTGTTGATTGAGCGCGGTCAGCGCAGCGATCTGTGGCTCGGTAATCCTTTTGCTCGCCAGCCGCATGCACAGCATTTCATTGGCCAGCCGCACTTCGATCAGCTCCAGCGCGTCATCCATCGACAGCGGAGAAACCATCACCCCTTTGCGCGGGATCACCTGCAGCAACCCTTCATTCGCCAAACGGTGGATCGCCTGATTGATCGGCGTTCTGCCCATATCCAGTTCGCTCATGACCTGTGCGGTATTGAGATATTCACCGGGTTTATAACTTAACGTCACCAGCGCCTGCTTGAAGCGCCGATAGGCCAGTTCGTTCAGTGACAGCCCGGCTTCCTCTGCCGTCGGGAGTGCCTGGCTCTCTGCGTCAACGGTCATCACGTTCTGCTCCTGCAAGAAGAAAGTTTTTAGACATAGTACACAAAAACATGGCACGGAAATCGCTTATTTGGTTACTAAAGATATAGTGAAATTTCACAGTATTTTAACCAAAGGGGCACAATGCCATGAGATTGACCTTCATTTTACCCGAATCCTGCGGCGCCGGGGCGCTGGATGTCGAGATTGATCATCTGGTGATCGCCGGTTGGACCGGCCGCGACCGCGAGGCGATCCTGCACCATATTCGGGAGTTGGCCGAGCTGGGCGTGCCCCAACCCAGTGCAATCCCACTGTTTTACCGGGTGGCGGTTAACCAGCTAAGCCAGAGCGAACGCATCGAAGTGATCGGCAACGCCACCTCCGGGGAAGCGGAACCGCTGATCTTCGCCCATCGCGGCGAGCTGTACGTTTCGCTGGCGTCCGATCATACCGATCGTCAACTGGAAGCGCACAGCGTAGCGCTCTCCAAACAGATCTGCGTTAAGCCGGTTGCGCGCACCGCTTGGCCGCTGCGAGAGGTGATCGCGCACTGGGATTCGCTGATCCTGCGGTCGTGGATCAAGGAAGACGGGGAATTCCGGCTTTATCAGCAGGGAAGCCTCGCCAGCCTGCGCACGCCGGGCGATCTGCTGGAGCGCTACCTGGGCGGCCAGCAGTTGCCGGAAGGCGGGCTGACGGTACCGCAGCCGCGTGATGGATTAGCTATGACCTGCGGTACGGTAGCGGCGATTGGCGGCATCCGGCCGGCAGCGGAGTTCCGCATGGAGCTGGCGGACGAGGTGCTGGGGCGCTCTATCACTCATGGCTATCACAGCGTTGAACTGCCGGTGGTGGCGTGATGAAAAAACTGACTTTAGGGCAGGCCGCCGCCGGGCTGGCCAGCGGTGAACTGACCGCCGTGCAACTAACCGCCGCCGCGCTGGCGCACATTGCCGATGAGCAGGGCGAGGGGAAGCGCGTTTTTACCCGCGTTTATGCGCAATGGGCGCAACAGCAGGCACTGGCGGCCGATCGCCGGCGTGCGGAGGGGAAGCCTTTGTCAGCGCTGGACGGCGTTCCGGTGTCGGTCAAAGACCTGTTCGACGTGGCCGGTGAAGCCACCGCAGCCGGCTCACGGGTGCTGGCCGCCGCACCGGCCGCCGCAAAACATGCCGCCGTGGTGGAACGCTTGTTGCAGGCGGGTGCGGTGGTTATCGGTAAAACCAACATGACCGAGTTCGCCTATTCCGGGCTTGGGATCAACCCTCATTACGGCACGCCTGCCAATCCTTGGGATCGCGCTGCACGTCGTATTCCCGGCGGTTCATCCTCCGGGGCTGCGGTCGCGGTGGCCGATGGTATGTGTTTTGGTTCGATTGGCAGCGACACCGGCGGATCGGTGCGGATCCCGGCGGCCTTCTGCGGCCTGACCGGTTTTAAGCCTACCGCCCGGCGAATTAACGATGGCGGCCTGTTGCCGTTGTCACCGTCGCTGGATTCGATCGGTGTGATCGCTCACGACGTTGCCGGTTGCATCGCTCTGGATGCGGCGATCACCGATCGGCCGTTGCAGCCGCAGTTAAAAAACCTGAGTCAGGCGCGTTTTGCGGTACCGCAAACCCTGGTGCTGGAGGGCTTGGATGAAGAGGTCGCAGCAGGGTTTGACCTCAGCCTGCAGCGGCTGGCGCAAGCCGGCGCGCAGATTGAAACCATTCCCTGCACGGAATTCGCCGAACTGGCGGCCATCAACGCCGCCGGCGGTTTTAGCGCGCTGGAGTCCTGGCGCTGGCACCAGGCGCTGATCGCCGAACATGCCGAGGAATATGACCCACGGGTGCTGTCGCGCATTCGCCGCGGTCAGCCGCTGGGGGAGGGGGATTTGCAGCAGCTACAGCAGCAGCGTGCCGATTGGCAACGGCGAGTTACCGCCGCCGTGCAAGCGTTTGACGCGTTGCTGATGCCGACCGTACCGCTGGTCGCGCCGACTGTTGCCGAGCTTGAAGCGGATGAAGACGCCTATTTCCGTATCAATGGCGCCGCGCTGCGCAATCCTTCGGTGATCAATTTCCTCGATGGCTGCGCGCTGTCGCTGCCTTGTCAGCAGCCTGGCGGAGCGCCGGTTGGCCTGATGCTGGCTGGGCTACCTATGCATGATGAGGCGTTGCTGGGTTGGGCGCTGGCGATTGAACGCTGTCTCGCTGGTGCGTGATTTTCCGGTGGGGCATGACCCCGCCATACTTTGAGCTAACAGGAGAGTACCCATGACCGGTTCCCCGAACGGAATGCTGTTTGTCGCAACAGATGTCGCCGCGCAGGACGAGGCGGATTTCAATCAGTGGTACGACCGTGAGCACGTGGAAGAGCGGGTACGCGTTCCCGGTTTCTTGTCGGGCACGCGCTACCAGGCGTTGCAGGGCGGGCGTAAATACCTTGGGTTGTATAAAACCGAATCCCTGGCCAGTTTTACCTCCGCGGCCTACCGCGCCGCCTTTACCCAACAAACCCCCTGGTCGGTGTCGAGCCTCGATAAAATGCGTGATCCGATGCGTCGGGTGTGCGCGGTGGAGGCAGTAACCGGGCAGGGCTGCGGCAGTCACTTGGCCATCATCACCCTTGAGCAGGCAGAGCCCGAGGGGCTTAAGCTCGCCATTACACATCTGGGGAGCATGCTGGCGGAACAACCCGGTTTTGTCCGCAGCAGCCTGCTCTCGCCCGACGTTGAACTCAGCTCGCCGTTGCCAAAAGAATCGCGGGAAAACCGTCGCCTGCTGCCGATGCTGCTGATTGAAAGCAGCAGCGCCGCAACCGGTCAGCGGCTAAATGAACTGGCCTGTCGCCAGTTGAAAACAGCGGCTGAGGCCACTCAACACTATGTCCTTGGCTGGCAACTGACCAAGCAGGAGCTGACATCATGAGCACATCAACCACTGAAACGCCGATCGTCGATTCGCCTGCCGCCGCCTCTGCTGCCCATCCGCCAAAAACCGGCAGGCTGGCGGCCGCCAGTTCGATTGGCACCGCACTGGAATGGTATGACTTCACCGTTTACAACATTATGGCGGCGCTGATTTTCAACCACGTGTTCTTCCCGTCGTTCGATCCGCTGGTGGGCACCATTCTGGCGTTTTCCACCTATGCGGTCGGCTATGTTTCGCGGCCGATTGGCGGCATCGTTTTTGGCCATCTCGGCGACGTATTGGGTCGGCGATTTGTGCTGGTCACCACGCTGGTGATTATGGGGGTCACCACCGCACTGATGGGGCTGTTGCCCGGTTACGCCAGTTGGGGGGTCTGGAGCCCGCTGCTGTTGGTGACGTTGCGCTTTATTCAGGGCATCGCACTGGGGGGCGAATGGGCGGGGGCGGTCTTGTTGTCGATGGAACACGGGAAATCGCATCAGCGGGGACGCAACGCTTCGTTTGCTCAGGTTGGCCCTTCCTGCGGCACCTTGATCGGCACAGGGTTGATCACGCTGGTGACGGTGGCGATGTCGGCGGATGATTTCCAGCAGTGGGGGTGGCGCATTCCTTTCCTGCTCAGCCTGGTGCTGGTGGTCTTTGGCTTGTGGCTGCGCCGCGGCGTGGGGGAAACGCCGGCATTCCTGAAGCTGGAGGCTTCGAAGGATGTGACTCATGCTCCTATCCGTGAAGTCTTTACTCAACACAGGCGGCCGTTGCTGATCGCCGGTGGCTCGCGCATCGGTTCCGACGTGCTGTATGCGCTGGTGGTGGTATTTACCCTGACCTACGTCACTACGGTGCTGAATCTGCCGCGCCCGCTGGCGCTGACTGCCACCATGCTGGGGGCGATTGGCAATGCCATTACCGTGCCGATGTTCGGCGCGCTGTCCGATCGCTTTGGCCGTCGGCCGGTGTATATCGGCGGGGCGCTGGCGGCGATGGTTTGGGCGTTCGTGTTCTTTGTGCTGCTGGACAGCAGCCAGCCGGTGCTGATCTGCCTGGCGGTGGTGATCGGCTTGCTGATCCATGCGGCAATGTACGGCCCGCAGGCGGCATTTATCACCGAACAGTTCCCAACCCGGGTACGTTATGCCGGCTCGTCGCTGGCCTACACGCTGGCCGGCATTCTCGGTGGCGGCTTTGCGCCGCTGATCATCGCTACGCTGTTCAAATCTTACGACAGCACGCTGGCGATCTCGGCCTATGTGGTGGTGGCGTTACTGATCACGCTGTGGGCGGTGATTGCCGCGAAGGAGACGGCGCATAAACCGTTGTAAAAACCACGCCGGGTGAGGGATTCACCCGGCTTGCTGCAGCCTGATGGAGATTACTTCAGCCAGCCTTTGCGCTGCGCATCCTGCAGGTGTTGCAGCAGGTGCTTCCACAGCTCCGGGTGGACTTCAGCGATCATCGCGTTGCGTGACAGCACTTGCTCCAGGCTGATGCCGTTCTCGACCCAGCTTTGACCTTCGTTATGCAGGTTCATCAGCATCGGCATGGTGCGGTCCAGCACCAGCGCAAAGCGCGCGTCGGCGCTCTCGCCATCTTCATACTCCTGCCATAAAGCGGTGAAAGACTCGCGTTGTGGCGTCGGCAGCATGCCAAACAGCCGCCGTGCCGCCGCCACTTCCTGATCGTGGATTGCTGCGCGCGCCGCCAGATCGTAAACCAGTACGTCGCCGGCGTCGATTTCCACGATGTCATGCAGCAGCGCCATCTGGATCACCCGCTGGATATCAACGCCTTCACCGGCGTACGGCGCCAGGCTGAGAGCGGCAATGGCAAAGTGCCAACTGTGCTCGGCGGAGTTTTCCTGGCGCTGGGTGCCGAGAACTTTGGTGCGGCGTTGCACGCTTTTCAACTTGTCGATTTCCATCAGGAACTGGATGACCTGGGTCATTGAGCCGAAATCTAACGCGGGTACAGCGGATGACATGGTGTAAACCTCAAGGTAGGTGGGTTGAAGCTCGTCGATTGTAGACCAGCGGGCAGGGGATTTCGATGTTTGTGGCGTTACACGCATTCACAGTTTTATTTTAGCGTACACGTGTACACTGGAATTGTTCTCAGTTAAGCTGGTTTGCGGTAATTTCGAACAATATTGTGCGTTTGAGGGTTTGTGATTTATGGGAAATACTGGCGTAGTGATGAAAGCCGAGAACGACAGAAATACCGCTACGGCGTATCCGTGGGCAGAAGAGATAGCCAATAGCATCAGCCACGGTATCGGACTGGTTTTCGGCATTGTCGGGCTGGTGTTGTTGCTGGTACAGGCGGTGGATACCGGCGCCGGTATCACGGCCATCGCCAGTTACAGTCTTTATGGCGGCAGCATGATCCTGTTGTACCTCGCCTCAACCTTGTACCATGCCATTCCGCATCAGAAAGCCAAGCACTGGCTGAAGAAGTTTGACCATTGCGCCATTTATCTCTTGATTGCCGGTACCTACACGCCGTTTCTGCTGGTGGGGCTCAACTCGCCGCTGGCCAAAGGGCTGATGGCGGTTATCTGGGGGTTGGCGCTGCTGGGGGTATTGTTCAAACTGGCGTTCGCCCATCGCTTTGAGGCGTTGTCGTTGGTCACCTATCTGACGATGGGCTGGCTGTCATTGATCGTGATTTATCAGTTGGCGACCCGCCTGGCGATCGGCGGCGTAACGCTGTTGGCGGTGGGGGGCGTGGTCTATACCCTGGGGGTGATTTTTTACGCCTCCAAACGGTTCCGCTTCGGTCACGCTATCTGGCATGGTTTCGTGCTCGGCGGCAGCCTGTGCCATTTTATGGCGATTTATCTGTACGTCTGAGTGTCGACCTCGCACGTGTTAGTGCCATATTGAACAAGCGTTTCTTTTGGGTTAAAAAGGGAGCGCTTGTTTCTTACGGGTATCCAGCAAGCCCCTTTCCCATTCCTGAGCCCGCACACTTGCACTTACGGTGCGTCTATCACTTTTTCAGGAATCATCACTATGATCGTTCGCTTATCTAAAGCGCTGCTGGTATGCGCTATGGCGCTGTTTGCTACCCTGGTTGCCTTTGGCAATATTACGGATTACGGCTCCAATTTCGCCTTTGTGCGCCATGTTTTTATGATGGACACTATTTTCCCCGATGCGACCATCACTTACCGCTCGATACAAACGCCCTGGCTGCATCACGCAGGCTATATCGTCATTATTATGCTGGAAAGCCTGACCGCACTGCTGTGTTGGATCGGAGGCCTGCGTTTGTTGGGGGGCCTGAAATTGCCGTCGCAAGTGTTTAATGGTCGTAAAAAATTGGCGATAGCCGGCCTGACGCTCGGGTTCCTGACCTGGCAAGTTGGCTTTATGTCGATCGGGGGAGAGTGGTTCGGTATGTGGATGTCGCAACAGTGGAACGGCGTGCCTGCTGCCTTTCGTTTCTTTGTAACCCTTCTTTTAGTTCTGATCTATCTGGTTCAGCGTGACGGAGAGTTGGACGAATAGCGAGGGGTGTAGGGCGCAACAGGTTGCGCCCACGGATTCTGCGTACTGAACCCTTACGCTTCCAGCGAATACGGCAAGGGTTTGATCGTCAACTGACTGGCGGCATCGTCACGTACCCGCAGTTTGCTGTCGGCATCCAAATCATTATTCAACACCGCTTGCACCCAAAGCCGGCCATCGGCCAGCTTACCGGCGGCCAGCACCGTACCGGTCCGGCGCCAGTTATCGCCCAACTGCAGTTCGAGATCCTCAGCGGCCAGCGGCACCCGTCCGGCGTTGCCTTCCAGCCAGTACAGCGCACGCTTGTTGGCGCCGCGGAATTTGGCACGGGCTACCATCTCCTGGCCGGTATAGCAGCCCTTGCTGAAGCTGATGCCCTCCAGCGCCTGCAGGTTGGTGGCCTGTGGAATCAACTGTCCGCTGTTGGCGGCGTCAATCACCGGGTAACCGGCTTCGATATCCAGCGTCAGCCATTGTTGGCTGTCGTTCAGCTCTGCCTGCTCGTTCAGTTTGCCCGTTAATTGTTCGGCCACCGCGGCGGTGGTCACCAGCAGAAAACGTTCCGCCGGCGCAGAGAAGTGCAGCAGGGTGGTTTCACCGTCCTGCACCACCTGATGCTCCGCATCCGGCAGGCTGTTGAAGACGCCCGCCAAGGCTGCGCGTGCCTGAAAACCGGCTACGCCCAGCAGCACCGCTTCGCTATCGACGGCAATGGTGAGCTTGGAGAACACCGCGTATTTCTTGATTTCCGCCAGTTGGCTGTCCAGTACGCTGCGGCGTTCCAGATAGGCAAAGTCTTCACCGCGGTGGAACAGACGCAGGTTGCTCCACATTTTGCCCTTGGCATCGCAGTGGGCGCACAGCACGTGACGATCGGCCGCCAGCGCTTCGATGTCTGCAGTCACTTGGCCCTGAAGGTATTTCACCCTGTCCGGGCCGCTCAGCGTCACCAGCGCCCAATCCTCCAGAGAGATCAGGGTCAGGGGCAGATGGGAAGAGGCGGAAGGCTGACGGGGTGGAAATGGAATTTTATACGCCATAGTAAGATCCTGCTTAACGTTTAGCTTACCTGAGGGTGTGTTGGCCCCATGGTAAAAGAGGCGGCGGGCTTTGCAAACTGTTATTCACGCTTGCCGCCTCGGCAGCGCTTTTTTTGACATTTAGCGCTTTATTCCACTTTACGTAGAGAACGTCCTTCCCGGCGAGTATGTCAAATTGTTACTCTATGGGATTACGGCCAAAGGTAACCCTTGCAGACAGATCTTTGGCCGATGGAATTATATCGCGCAGGTGTTGCCATACAGTGTGTCGGTTGAACCCTGCGATGGCTTTTGCCACGCCGAAAAGAGGTTAGTCATAACAACATGGATATTAATAATAAAGCACGTATTCACTGGGCCTGCCGCCGTGGCATGCGTGAGCTGGATATCTCAATCATGCCGTTCTTCGAGCATGAGTACGACCAGTTGAATGACACAGACAAAGCGTTGTTTATCCGCCTGCTTGAGAGCGACGATCCCGATCTGTTCAACTGGTTGATGAATCATGGCGCTCCGCAAGACAGTGAACTGCAGAGAATGGTGACACTGATCCAGACGCGAAATAAAGACCGTGGCCCAGTGGCGATGTAATGTCCGCATTTCCTGGTGCACCCAGCTACTCTCGCTGCTGACCCACGGCGTTCTGATCCTGCTGATCCTGATTTCGCCCTGGCCGGAAGGCTACGGCCCGATCTGGCTGGTGTTGTTGACGCTGGTGGTATTTGAATGCATCCGCAGCCAAAAGCGCATTGCGTCACGGCAGGGCGAACTGCGTCTGCTGGCGAATAAGCGGTTAAGTTGGCACGGACAGGAATGGTTGCTGGTAAAGCAACCCTGGATGCCGCGTTACGGCATTTTGCTGACGCTGCAGCCGACGCAGGGCAAAAAACGCCGCCGGCTGTGGCTGGCCTCCGACAGCATGGGCAAAGCCGAATGGCGGCATCTGCGCCAGTTGTTGCTGCACCCGTCGGCCGATGATGACGAGGAACCCTGATGAAGCCGACGCTCTGGCTGGTGGAGGATGAACCCAGCATTGCCGATACGCTGATTTACACCCTGGAGAGCGAAGGCTTTCAGGTACGCTGGTTCGAGCGTGGCGAGCCGGCATTGCAGGCGTTGGCGCAAGGAGCGCCCGCGCTGGCCATCCTCGATGTCGGCCTGCCGGACATCAACGGTTTTGAACTGTGCCGCCGTCTGTTGTCGCAGTCGGCGGATTTGCCCATTCTGTTTCTCACCGCCCGCAGTGACGAAGTCGATCGCCTGATCGGGCTGGAGATAGGCGCGGACGATTACGTCGCCAAACCTTTTTCTCCCCGCGAAGTCAGCGCTCGCGTGCGCACCATTCTGCGTCGCCTGCAAAAACAGCAGCGCCTGCAGCAGCCCGCGCTGTACACCTTTGGTCCTTTTGACCTAGATGAACCTGCGGCGATCCTTTATTACCATCAGCAGCCGCTGCCGCTGACCCGCTACGAATTTCTGCTGTTGAAAACGCTGCTGCTGGCACCTGGCCGGGTGTTTTCACGCCAGCAACTGATGGACAGCGTTTGGGCGCAAGCGGAAGAGAGCCTGGATCGCACCGTCGACACCCACATCAAAACGCTGCGCGCCAAGCTGCGTGCGATCGATCCCGGTGAACCGCCTATTCACACCCATCGGGGTATGGGCTACAGCGTGAGCCGCCAAGCATGAGAATCGGCCTGCGCCTGCTGCTGGGGTATTTCCTGATTGTGGCGGTGGCGGGCTATTTCGTACTGAGCATCTTCGTACAGGAGGTAAAACCTGGCGTGCGGCGTGCGACCGAAGGCACCTTGGTGGACACGGCTAACCTGCTGGCGCAAATAGCGCGTCTGGACCTGCAGCGCGGCGACGTGGCGCACGGGCAGCTCGCACAGGCGTTCACCCAACTGAATCAACGGCCGATTGGCGCCAACATTGCCGGTATCCGCAAGGATCGCAGCGAATACCACGTGTACCTCACCGATGCGCGCGGCACGGTTATTTTTGACTCTGCCGGCCAGGCGGTCGGCCAGAACTACTCACGCTGGAATGACGTTTATCTGACGCTGCGCGGCCAATATGGCGCACGCAGTACGCGCAGCAACCCGCAGGATGAAAACAGCTCGGTGATGTACGTTGCCGCGCCGGTGCTGGAACAGGGCAAGATTATCGGCGTGCTCAGCGTAGGTAAACCGAACAGCAGCATGGCGCCGGTGATCAAGCGCAGCGAGCGGCGCATTTTGTGGGCCGGCGCGCTGCTGCTGGGCATTGCCTTGCTGATCGGGCTGGGTTTCGTCTGGTGGATCAACCGTTCGATTGGCCGGCTGGTGCGCTATGCCGATGGCGTAGCGCAGGGCGAAAGCGTGCCGTTGCCAAAAATGGGCAGCCACGAGCTGACGCAACTGGCGCAAGCGCTGGAAAGTATGCGGATGAAGCTGGAAGGTAAAGCTTATATCGAACAGTACGTACATACCCTGACCCACGAGTTGAAAAGCCCGCTGGCGGCGATCCGCGGCGCAGCCGAGTTATTACAGGAATTGCCGCCGCCGGCGACTGCCCGGCGATTTTTGACCAATATCGAGCAACAAAGCGCCCGTATTCAGCAATTGGTGGATAAGTTGCTGGTGCAGGCGCGGCTCGAGAGCCGCCCCGGCTTGGAATTGGCACCGCTGGCGATGGCGGCGCTGGTGCGCCAGGCGGTGGCGGGCAAAGAAGCTCAGGCGGCGCAGCGCGGCGTTGTGTTGCAGGTGGATGCGCTGGAGGCGATCACACTGACCGGCGATGGGCTGCTGATTAGCCAGGCTCTGACCAATCTGCTCGACAACGCGCTGGATTTCACCCCGCCGGGCGGTGCAGTCAGCCTGTGCGGCGAGCGCCGGGAGAGTCACTACCTCATCACCGTCAGCGACAACGGCAGCGGCATCCCGGACTACGCGCTGGACAAAGTGTTCGAGCGTTTCTATTCGCTGGCGCGGGCCGATAAACCCAAAAGCAGCGGGCTGGGCCTGAACTTTGTGCAGGAAGTGGCGCGATTGCACCGGGGCGGCATTCAGTTGTACAACCGCCAACCGCACGGCGTGGTAGCCGTTTTCACTTTATCGCTCTGACTTCACTGTCCCTTCACATAACCACATCCTGTTTTCACTTGCCGGTTTTATCGTGGCGCCATTACCTACAAGGAGCGCGCAGCGATGATGAAATCGGTACTGTTTTGGAAAATAACCACTCTGCTGGGATTGATGATTTTAATGATTATCCCGGTGACGCAGTTGATGAACGTGATTGAGGAGCGCAGTGGCTATCGCCAGAGCGTGGTTGGGCAGGTGAGCGAAAGCACCAGCCGGGCGCAGCGCATTTTGGGGCCATTGATTGTCATCCCTTATATCGAGCGGGAAGAGAAGAAGGACGACAAGGGGCAACCGGTAGTGCAGAGAGTGAGGCATTATCGTTATCTGCTGCCGGAGAGTTTACAGGTTAGCGGCAAGCCGAATGTAGAGGTACGCAAGCTGGGTATCTATCAAACCCAGGTATATCAGGGACCGTTAAAGTTTCAGGTGAAATTCGGTCAGCCGGACTTGGCTGATTTGCAGCGCAGCAACGTGACTCTTGAGCAGCCCTATTTGCTGGTTGCGCTCAGCGACTCACGGGGTATCAAGAGCATCTCGCCACTTGCCAGCACCCAGCCGCCAACCCCCTTTGAACCGGGCACTCGCGTGGATACGCTGCCGCAGGGCATCCACGCGCCATTGCAGCTTGCCGCGTTGCAAAAAGAGGGGCTGGATGCCGATTTTACCCTAACGCTGGCGGGTACCAGCAGCTTGTCACTGGTGCCGCTCGGCCGCAGCAGTGAATTAACGCTGCAAAGCAACTGGCCGCACCCCAATTTCCTCGGCAACTTCCTGCCGGATGAACGCAAGGTGACGGAAAAAGGGTTCAGCGCCCGCTGGCGCAGCACCTGGTTCGCCAACAACATCAACAGTGCGTTTCATTATGACGATGGGATCATTGACGAAGACAAGCTGCCGGCCTTCAGCGCCAGCCTGATTGAACCTGTAGATCACTATCAACTGACCGAACGTGCGGTGAAATATGCCGTGTTGTTCATCGGGCTGACGTTCATGGCGTTCTTCCTGTTCGAAACCCTGACCGGCCTGCGGGTGCATCCAATCCAGTATCTGCTGGTCGGTGCCGCGCTGGTGCTGTTCTACCTGATCCTGCTGGCGTTCTCCGAACATTTCGGTTTCGCCACCGCCTACCTGTTGGCCAGCGTGGCCTGCAGCGGCCTGATTGCCTTTTATCTCAGCGCGGTGCTGCGCGGTAAGCGGCGCGGGGCGATATTCGCCGGTAGCCTGCTGATGCTTTATGGCGTGTTGTACCTGCTGTTGCAGTCGGAAGATAATGCGCTGGTGCTTGGGGCAGGGCTGCTGTTCGCTATTCTGGCGGGGATCATGCTGCTGACGCGTAAGCTGGACTGGTATCAGGTGGCCGATCCGGCGCGGTTGAGCGGCGAAACGCCGACCGGTGACGGCGAAAACCGCTTCCGGTTGTGGAAATAGGCAGAGGCGTTGGGCGCGGCAATCGCGCCCATTGGCATTACAGCAGCGGTTCCATCTCCAGCAGGATCTGTTCGCACCACTGTTGCAGGCGATCTTCGCTCATGTCGTATTGGTTCACCTCATCCAGCGCCAGGCCGACGAAGTGTTTGCCATCGGCGCTCAGCGGTTTCGGGCTGGTGAATTCAAAGCCTTCAATGGGCCAGAAACCGATAAACTGCACGCCGAGCGGGGCGATGTGATCGTGCAACATGCCGAGCGCATCGAGGAACCATTCGCCGTAACCGAGTTGATCGCCCATGCCATACATGGCGACGATTTTTCCTTTCAGATCCAGCGTCGTCAGTTGCGGCCAAATCGCTTCCCAGTCTTCCTGCAATTCACCGAAATCCCAGGTAGGAATGCCGAGGATCAGGATGGAATATTCTTCCATCAGTTGCGGGGAGACGTCTTTCAGGTTGTGCAGGTCGACCAGGTCTTCGCCCAGAATCTCACGGATTTTTTCTGCCGCCATCTCGGTGTAGCAGGTGCTGGAGCCGTAAAACAGACCAATCTTCATTTTTAAACCGTTATGTTACCGTTCGTGGAATGGCATCGAGTGTACCAGATTTGCACTGGCTTAAGGCATAATGGCGCAGGTGGAAAGCTAACAAAGAGAGGACCGCGTGCAACAGCAAGAGAGTGCGCTGATTGAGCAATTCCTGGATGCGCTTTGGCTCGAACGCAATCTGGCAGAAAATACGCTGGCTTCTTACCGGCTGGATCTGCAGGCGCTGAGCACCTGGCTGAACCATCAAAATACCTCGTTGTTACAGGCGCAGGCGCTGGATTTGCAGGCGTTTCTCGCCGAACGGGTGTCGGGGGGCTACAAGGCGACCAGCTCTGCGCGTTTGCTGAGCGCCATGCGCCGCCTGTTCCAGTATCTGTACCGTGAAAAGCTGCGAGAAGACGATCCGACCGCGCTGCTCGCCTCACCGAAGCTGCCGCAGCGGCTGCCGAAAGATTTGAGCGAAGCGCAAGTCGATGCCTTGTTGCAGGCACCATGCGTCGATCAGCCGCTGGAGCTGCGAGACAAGGCTATGCTGGAGGTGCTGTACGCCACCGGTCTGCGAGTGTCCGAACTGGTCGGGCTGACCATCAGCGACGTCAGCCTGCGCCAGGGCGTGGTGCGGGTGATCGGTAAAGGCAACAAGGAACGGCTGGTGCCGCTGGGCGAGGAGGCGGTGTACTGGATCGAAAATTATCTGGAGCACGGCCGCCCGTGGATGGTCAACGGCCAGGCGCTGGATGTGCTGTTCCCAAGCAACCGCTGCCAGCAAATGACCCGACAGACGTTCTGGCATCGCATCAAACACTATGCGATCCTAGCGGGTATTGATAGCGAGAGGCTGTCACCGCACGTGTTGCGCCACGCATTTGCCACCCATTTGCTGAACCACGGGGCCGATCTCCGTGTCGTACAGATGTTATTGGGGCACAGCGACCTCTCGACCACGCAAATTTATACGCATGTAGCGACCGAACGACTGAAACAGCTACATCAACAGCATCACCCGCGTGCGTGACACGCCGGGTTCAAAAGGATTGGAAGAATGAATAAAGGTTTAATGCTGCTCTCTCTGCTGGTGGCTTCGGTGACCGGTGCGGCCCACGCCGACGATGCGGCAATCAAAAAAGCGCTCGGCAGCTTGGGCATTCAGCAGGCGGAAGTGCAGCCTTCACCGGTTAACGGCCTGAAAACCGTGCTGACCGATAACGGCGTGCTGTACGTGACCGAAGATGGCAAACACATTCTGCAAGGCCCGCTGTACGACGTCAGCGGCAAAGAACCGGTTAATGTCACCAACCAATTGCTGACCGGCAAGCTGGAAGCGCTGAAAGATCAGATGATCGTCTACAAAGCGCCAAAAGAAAAACACGTGATCACCGTGTTTACCGACATCACCTGCGGCTATTGCCACAAGCTGCACCAGCAGATGAAAGAATATAACGACCTGGGCATTACCGTTCGCTATCTGGCGTTCCCGCGCCAGGGGCTGAACTCCCAGGCCGAGAAAGACATGCAGTCAATCTGGTGCACCGCCGACAAGGCCAAGGCTTTCGATTCCGCCATGAAAGGCGATGCGGTGTCCCCGGCGACCTGTAAAACCGACATCAGCAAACACTATGCGCTTGGCGTGCAGTTCGGCATTCAAGGCACTCCGGCGATCATTCTGGAAAACGGCATGATGATCCCGGGCTATCAGGGGCCGAAAGAGATGGCCGCCATGCTGGATGCGCATCAGACCGCAACCAAAACCGGTGGTTAATCGCCGGTGAGCCTCAAAACACAACTACGCCGCCGTGCGGCGACGGACGACAGCCATCTGCCTGCCGGCCTGCATCCGCTACTGCGCCGTTTATACGCGCTGCGCGGCGTTAAGGCTGAGCAGGAACTGGAGCGCAGCGTCAAAGGCATGCTGCCCTGGCAGCAATTGGACGGCATCGACACCGCCGTTGGCATTCTGCAACAGGCGCTGGCCGCGAGTCGCCGTATCATGGTGGTGGGGGACTTCGACGCCGATGGCGCTACCAGTACCGCGTTGACAGTGTTGGCGTTGCGCAGCATGGGCGGCAGTGCGGTTGACTACCTGGTGCCGAATCGCTTCGAGGACGGCTACGGCTTGAGTCCGGAAGTGGTCGAGCAGGCGGCGGCGCGCGGTGCAGAGTTGATCCTGACCGTGGATAACGGCATCTCTTCCCATGCGGGCGTCGACGTGGCGCATGCCAAGGGTATGCAGGTACTGGTCACCGACCACCACCTGCCGGGGGAAACCTTGCCGGCGGCGGAAGCGATCGTCAACCCGAACCTGCGTGGCTGTGAGTTCCCCTCCAAATCCTTGGCCGGCGTCGGTGTGGCTTTCTATCTGATGCTGGCGTTGCGTGCCCGGCTGCGTGAAAGCGGTTGGTTTGAACAACGTGCGTTGGCGATGCCGAACCTGGCAGAACTGTTGGATCTGGTCGCTCTCGGCACGGTTGCCGACGTAGTGCCGCTTGACGCCAATAACCGCATTTTGGTGTATCAGGGCCTGAATCGCATTCGCGCCGGCAAGTGTCGGCCGGGCATCCGGGCGCTGCTGGAAGTGGCCAACCGTGACGCGCGCCAACTGGCGGCCAACGATCTTGGTTTTGCGCTGGGGCCGCGGCTCAATGCCGCCGGGCGGCTGGACGACATGTCGATTGGCGTGGCGCTGTTGCTGAGCGATGACATTGCGCAGGCGCGCATGCTGGCCAACGATCTCGATGCGCTGAACCTGACACGGCGCGAGATTGAGCAGGGCATGCAGGTCGAGGCCTTGCAGTTGTGCGACGAACTGGAGCGCAGCAGTACCGCCTTGCCGTATGGGCTGGCGATGTATCATCCGGAATGGCATCAGGGTGTGGTGGGCATTCTGGCCTCGCGCATCAAAGAACGTTTTCACCGCCCGGTGATTGCGTTTGCGCCGGCGGGCGAGGGCATTCTGAAAGGTTCCGGCCGTTCGATAGCCGGCCTGCACATGCGCGATGCGCTGGAGCGGCTGGATACGCTGAACCCGGGTTTGATGATGAAGTTCGGCGGCCATGCGATGGCGGCCGGGTTGTCGCTGGAAGAGGCCAAATTCGACGAGTTTCGTCAGCGCTTTGGCGAACTGGTGGGGGAATGGCTCGATCCGGCGATGCTGGAAGGGGTGATCTGGTCCGACGGTGAGCTGGCGATGCAGGAGCTTTCTCTGGAAACGGCGGAGCTGTTGCGCGAGGGCGGTCCGTGGGGGCAGGCGTTCCCGGAACCGACTTTCGACGGTAAGTTCCGTATCCTGCAACAGCGGCTGGTGGGCGAGAAACACCTGAAGCTGATGGTGGAGCCGCTCGGTGGCGGCCCGTTGCTCGACGGCATCGCCTTCAACGTGGACACCACCCTGTGGCCCGACAGCAGCGTGCGTGAAGTGGAGCTGGCCTACAAGCTCGATGTCAATGAGTTCCGTGGTAACCGTAACGTGCAGTTATTGATCCAGCACCTCTGGCCGCGTTGATTTTTCCTGAACGGGCGCGGTGATGCCGCGCCTGATTCAGATACACATCTTTCCCCCCACAAAAACTGACCAACTCGCTATAAACTGACGCCCGGATCCGATAGAATTACCGGTTCTAATGGCATTTCGCCATCGACGACATCAACGTAAAAGAACGCTAAAAACCATGTTTGAAATTAATCCGGTAAAAAACCGAATTCAGGACCTGTCCGAGCGGACTGCCGTTCTTAGGGGGTATCTTTGACTATGATGCCAAGAAAGAACGCCTAGAAGAAGTCAACGCCGAGCTGGAACAGCCTGATGTTTGGAACGACCCCGAGCGCGCACAGGCGCTGGGTAAAGAGCGCGCGGCGCTTGAAGCCATCGTGGAAACCATCGATCAACTGGAACAGGGCGGCGAAGACGTCACCGGCCTGCTGGAACTGGCGGTTGAAGCCGACGATGAAGAAACCTTTAACGAAGCCGTAGCCGAACTCGATCAACTGTCTGCCAAGCTGGAACAATTAGAGTTCCGCCGTATGTTCTCCGGTGAATATGACAGCGCGGATTGCTACCTGGACATCCAGGCCGGCTCCGGCGGCACCGAAGCACAGGACTGGGCGAGCATGCTGCTGCGCATGTACCTGCGCTGGGCGGAATCCAAGGGCTTCAAAACGGAAGTGATTGAAGAATCCGACGGCGACGTCGCGGGGCTGAAATCCGCCACCATCAAGATTATCGGCGACTACGCGTTCGGCTGGTTACGCACTGAAACCGGCGTGCATCGCCTGGTGCGCAAGAGCCCGTTCGACTCCGGCGGCCGTCGTCATACCTCGTTCAGCTCGGTGTTTATCTATCCGGAAGTGGACGACGATATCGATATCGACATCAACCCGGCAGACCTGCGTATTGACGTTTACCGTGCCTCCGGTGCGGGCGGTCAGCACGTAAACAAAACCGAGTCGGCGGTACGTATTACCCACTTGCCGACCAACATCGTGGTGCAGTGCCAGAACGACCGTTCTCAGCATAAGAACAAGGATCAAGCGTTTAAACAGCTGCGAGCCAAGCTGTACGAGTTTGAGATGCAAAAGAAAAATGCTGATAAACAGCAGATGGAAGACAACAAGTCCGACATCGGCTGGGGCAGTCAAATCCGTTCTTACGTGCTGGATGATTCCCGCATCAAGGATTTGCGCACCAACGTTGAAACGCGTAACACGCAGGCCGTATTAGATGGCGACCTGGATAAATTCATTGAGGCAAGTTTGAAAGCCGGGTTATGAGGAACAGAAATGTCTGAGCAACAACCACAGGGCGCCGATCAGGCGTTGGAACTCAATAACGAGTTGCAGTCACGCCGTGAGAAACTGGCCGGGCTGCGCGAGAACGGCATTGCGTTCCCAAATGATTTCCGTCGCGACACTACGTCCGACAAGCTGCACGCTGCATACGGCGATAAAGATAACGAAGAGCTGGAAGCGCTGGGCGTGGAAGTCACCGTTGCCGGCCGCATGATGACCCGTCGTATCATGGGTAAAGCGTCATTCGTGACGCTGCAGGACGTCGGCGGCCGTATCCAGCTGTACGTCGCGCGCGACGATCTGGCGGAAGGCATTTATAACGAGCAGTTCAAGAAGTGGGATCTGGGCGATATCCTTGGCGCTCGCGGCAAGCTGTTCAAAACCAAGACCGGCGAACTGTCTATCCACTGTACCGAACTGCGCCTGCTGACCAAGGCTCTGCGCCCGTTGCCGGACAAGTTCCACGGCCTGGCCGATCAGGAAACCCGCTATCGCCAGCGTTATCTGGACCTGATCGCCAACGATGAGTCGCGCAACACCTTCAAGGTGCGCTCTCAGGTGATGGCGGGGATCCGTAACTTCATGGTGGAACGCGGCTTCATGGAAGTCGAAACCCCAATGATGCAGGTGATCCCGGGCGGCGCTTCTGCGCGTCCATTCGTGACTCACCACAATGCGCTGGACATCGATATGTACTTGCGTATTGCCCCGGAGCTGTACCTGAAGCGCCTGGTCGTAGGCGGCTTCGAACGGGTATTCGAAATCAACCGTAACTTCCGTAACGAAGGCGTTTCTCCGCGTCATAACCCAGAGTTCACCATGATGGAACTCTATATGGCTTACGCGGATTACAAAGACCTCATCGAGCTGACCGAGTCGCTGTTCCGCACCCTGACTCAGGACGTGCTGGGCAAAACTCAGGTACAGTACGGTGACGAAGTGTTCGATTTCGGCAAACCGTTTGAAAAACTGACCATGACCGAGGCGATCAAAAAATACCGTCCGGAAACCGATCTGGCCGATCTGGCTGACATGGGCAAGGCGGTGGCTATCGCTGAATCCATCGGCATCAAGATTGAGAAGAGCTGGGGTCTGGGTCGTGTAGTTACCGAGATCTTCGAAGAAGTGGCGGAAAGCCACCTGATTCAGCCGACCTTCATTACCGAATACCCGGCGGAAGTGTCCCCGCTGGCGCGCCGTAATGATGAGAACCCGGAAATCACCGACCGTTTCGAGTTCTTCATTGGCGGGCGTGAAATCGGTAACGGTTTCTCCGAGCTGAACGACGCGGAAGACCAGGCGCAGCGCTTTGCTGACCAGGTGAATGCGAAAGACGCAGGCGATGACGAAGCGATGTTCTACGACGAAGACTACGTCACCGCGCTGGAGCACGGCCTGCCGCCGACGGCTGGCTTGGGTATCGGTATCGATCGCATGGTTATGCTGTTCACCAACAGCCATACCATTCGCGATGTGATCCTGTTCCCGGCAATGCGCCCGCAGAAATAATCTTTTGTGAAGTGAACATCAACCGGTGCAGGCGACTGCGCCGGTTTTTTTTCGCTTATGGGAAGGAAACAGGGGGCCGATGCGGCTAACTGCTTAAAACATCGGCAGTTACGCGCTATCTCCGCTTGCCCGGCGTGGATAACCGGTTATAATGCCAGTCGCACACCGATGCGGGTGTAGTTCAATGGTAGAACGGCAGCTTCCCAAGCTGCATACGAGGGTTCGATTCCCTTCACCCGCTCCAAGCCTTTCTGTTAGTACCTTCTCGGTAGAAATCAGCAAGTTAAGAAGTGGTTGAATGTTCAGGTACCTACAAAGGTATCCCAAGGAATTGCCCATCGCTGTTGTGGCTTGGTGTGTGGTTCTGGGAGCATATCAAACCGCTGGCGGTCGTTCTACTGTCTTACCGCGATAGCTTAACAAGAACAGCATGCCGTGCCATCGGCTCTAAACTCTCCCAAAACATAGTTCATCGCAGCATTCAGCCCCGATGCCCCTTTACAGGGATAAACAGGCTAAAGTGATACGCACCGGTAGCGAAAGACCCGGCTCTATCTCCGGCTGGCCCACGGTTCCGTTAGGATGCACGGGCGACCTGATAACGATGATGCGCTATGATAATCTGATGATGTCGCTGACGCTCCGTTGCTTAGGTATCACTAACCGGGGCTTTGTGGTTGGTATTGTCCAAGGGTTATGTTTCATCATAGATTCACTCTTAATATAGGCATGAAATGACAAGTAAAATTATCACTCAAAAGAATGGTAACGGTATTTTTAATAGAAAAGAGTGGATTCGTGAATCTCAAAAACTTTACATTTCAGCAAAGCTATTGCGTGAACAAGGAGATAATGCTAGACAACGGATAAGGGAAATGGAAACGAGAAATAATGAAGTTATTATCCTAATCGATATTGTGACTGCATCGGATAAATCAAGTAGGCTACTTCTCGGTTATGCCTTTGAGATGCTGTTAAAATCCGCAGTATTACTCTTGAATTATGGAGCTAAAAAAGAAACCATAGAGAAGATATTTCGTGATTATGGCCACAAGTTGGATGTTATGGCGAAAGATCTGGATTTATCAATGGATGAGCATGAAAAAGAGTTATTGCATATATTATCGAAAGATATATTACTACAGGCACGCTACCCTTTGAAAGTTGAGAATGATAGTGAATATTTAAATGAAGTAAACAAATTAACAAGAGAACATGCAAATAAAAATAAATTCATGGAGTTAGTGGGTTTATATGATGAGATTAAAAATATTGTTTCTAGATTCGACAAAGACCCATCAAACTGTGCAACCTTGAATAAATACACATGTAAGGATTTTACTGTTTTCTTTAGATCAGGTGGTGGCCTAAAATCAAGGGCAATTATTTCATTTAACAACCCTGAGTTCGAGAGTAAAAGAAAAGAGTACGTAAAAGAATCGATAAGAAATGGAGCGGGTAAAATATCCCCTCTGTTTCTATATAATTGGGATAAGTTTGAGTTTTATGAAGATCATAATAAAAAATTAAAACCGATGGACTAATGCTCAGTCAGAAACGCGTTCTATATGCATTGGTATTTTATTATACTCATGCAAGCCCCCTCCCTCCACCGACCCACGGTCACTAGTCCCCCGTACCCCTCTGTTATACGCGTGCCGAACGCGGGGAGGGGTAGGCTAACCATTCTCATACCTATAACGTCCTGTACCGATCCCTGTGGCCTTTTCCTCAGAAGCCTCCCAAATTACATTGACGAGCGTTTGTAACGCGGCTGCGTGCCTTACAAATCTCAGCATCGCATAAGCAGGTATCATTTGAGTATTACTTACTGATACTGCGTGATGGCCTATCTGTTTAGTCTCAAATACGCGATTGCATAACTCAAAAGATACAGTATCATTACTGTCACTAATAAAAGACTAGAGAGAGGTGTGTATGAGTTGTAAAACCTTCGGGTATGCACGTGTATCAACAAAAGACCAGAATCCCGACCGGCAAATACTAGCGTTGGTCGACTGTGATGAGGTACTGCTGGACAGGGTAAGTGGAAAGAACACCGACCGGCCAGAGCTGGCTAAACTTCGTGGGATGGTTCGTGCCGGAGATACTGTGCGGGTGAAGTCCGTAGACCGATTGGCACGTAATACAAAGGATTTACTGGAGCTGCTGGAAGAGTTCACCGCGGAAGGCGTCAGTGTGTCATTCATCGATAACAGTATGACATTTGATAATAGCCCGACCAGTAAGTTTATGATTACTATGCTGGGTGCCGTGGGAGAGCTGGAGCGCAGTTTTATTCGACAGCGGCAGAGTGAGGGCATTGCAGCAGCCAAGGAACGTGGAGCTTTCAAGGGGCGCCAGAAGGATGATGAACTGCGGGAGAAAATACACAGATATATTCGGCTCGGCACCCACAGCAACGATGACATCATCAAGTTAGTTGGTTGTGGTCGGGCGACCTTTTACCGTATCAAAAAAGAATTTAGTTAGTACAGATAATTTATTGATTTATATAAAAATTAATAAGTGTATCATTCAAAGGAGAAGGTAAATACAAAGCCACCTCTCCTAGTGACGGCACAGCGTCAAGATCATTAGGGTAGGACTCTAAGGAGGAAGAGGCGTCTGGGAGGAAATTCAGTGTCCTTTAAAAGGTACCTTGGATATCACCAAAGTACCTGATTCTGAGTTCTTTATGTGTTAAGAGTCCGACTCTAAGGGGAGATGGGAAGTAATAACCTGTACCGCCTCGATAGCTGACTGTGCCAGTAACAGCAATTAAGATGTCCACTCTAAGGGGAGATGGGAAGTGACTGCCCAAATCATCGAGAGAACATTCATATTATGCTTTCCCTTGAGGCACAATATGAATGAGCTTTCTCCTACCACAATAAATAACAACCTGTTCAAGACAAACCTCACATCACTTCGTTTAGTGATGCGATAAGTCACGTCTGGAATTTGGTTAAACACAACGGAGAAAGAATGTTCGACGATAAAGAATTACCTGACCAGTTCAGGAATAATATCCCGTCAGACCTGAACCAAACAGACATCATGATGTGGCAAATGTTTCAGGGAGGCTGGATGCCATCTCATAATGATATGCAAGCCCCATCAATTAAACAATTGTATGAACGCTATCGGGTGGCTCATTCGGGTGCCGATATGAAAGCGGCTGTGGCGGACAAGCTACGCGCGGAGGCTACTATCCGTAAGTTGGCGATGCAGAACCCGAACCGCGTTAGCCTAAAGCAGAGCCAAGTAACCCACGCAGTGAAGACTTCACTAGATGTTTATCACTCTGGTGAGCCACAGCCCAGTATTAATATTGTGCGCAACCTGTTACCCGGAAAGGATGTAAAGCCCGTGATGAGCAGACCTCAGCAGCGCAAGCGCATGAAAAAGGCCCTCAAGGCAAACGCCAGTCACCCTGCGGTTGTTACCGCTCAAAAGCAAGGGAACCCTATTCGTATGGATGCCGATACTATCAGCTCCGGTCTACAGAGCCTCCAGAATGCCGCTATGGTTATCCGTAAGCTGAATGAGCATGAGCAGCGTCTTGCAGCAGAAGAAGCCGCTACGGCTGATTTAGCACGACGTGTAGCCGAGTTGGAATCGCGTTTATTGGCGGCAGAAACGGGAACGTCATTAGCTGGGCAGGCCGTCGCAATGCAGGCAGAGGGTAAGAAGCAGCAGGAAATTGCCAACTCCCTCGGCGTGTCGGTGAATACCGTTAAGTCGTGGCTCCGCCGCAGTAAATGACTGGGTGCAAACTGGGTGCGCTTGCACCCATCAAAATAGGATAAAAGTCTTATATATAAAATATATATAGAACCTTTTCTCTAGCTGTCCGCCGAAACGCAAACACACAGAGCTTTACCGAATAACAACGCTGCGCCGGGTTCCGGCTGGTTACCGGGATGTTGTCCTTACCGGCGCAGCGTTCCTTTATCTTTCCATTCTTTGTTATCCCCTCACTTGAGCATGGCTCACCCCGGTGGGTTTCCGCCGGGTTCTTTCTTCACGCTTTGCTTTAGCGGTTAGTAACAACAATTCAAGGAGGACGTATGTCCAGCAATTTCAATTCAATGTTTAAACCGAGCAGTAACATCGCCAGTAGCTTCAATCAGCAGAGTCCTAACCGTACCCCCGGCACCCCGGATTACTCTAGTCGTGTTCATCGAGGTGCTGGCTCAGGTTCCCGTACAGCAGGCTCAGTAGGGACTAGCTTTAGCCACCAAGAACGTCAGACGCTGCATGACCTAGGCCAGCGGATGCGAGGCGCGAACGCGAACCAGCACGCCCTGTATCAAAAGGCCCTTGATGAGTTGATTGGCGACCGGGAGATGACCGGGGCGGATGCCCGCATGGTGGCGTTGTACGCCAAGACAGGCTCCGCTGATGGGCGCACAGGCAGCACCGAGGAGGGCGCGAAGTGGGGCGAAGCATTGGAAGCCCTGCGTGATGTTGAGTAAGCCTAGCCGGTAAACCTATACGAAATAACTAATTACGAAACAAGTAGGAGATACAATGACCAATAAAATTAAACCAGCTTCAACTGATGCATCACCGGACCAGCGAGTTACCGTGCTGGATGTCCCCGGGGTTCCATCCCCGACCGCAGAAGCAACAACCCCGGATGAGGCAACACCTAAGCAGGCCATGCCAATCGATGCCCCTGAGGCGCTCTCAATGGATCGTGGTGCTGTTCTGGCTGTTCTTGAATACGCTGGTACCGTGCAGGCCGCAGAGACGATCCAGGATCTTCCTGAGCCGCTACAGGCGGTGCATTACTCTGCCGATGAATTATCTTTCCAGTACCGCGTAAGCGCCCATTCACGAGTTGCGTTAGACGCCCGCGATATTACCCGTGGTTGGCATGTTCAGTCGCTGGCGGATATCGATTCTCTACTGGGGGTTATCGGCGCTGAGATGGTCAACAAGATGTGCCGTGATAAGCGTGACCGCATCCTCGAGGCTGGGCGCTCGGCCCGTGCCGCTGCCGCAGAGAAGCTGGCTACTGATTATAAGTTGGTGGCCGACGGGTTCATGCACCTGCATGCCCTGCGTAAGCGTTTCAGTGAAACTGAGGTGCAAACACTGCTGGATATGCTGGCCGATGGCAAGCCGAACATGGCTGCGCAGATGGCCGGGGTAGACCTCACCGGCGTACTCCCTGCCGTGGGGGCGGATTATCGTGCCGCTGCGGATGCATGGGCTGAGCAGGCGGAGTCGCCACAGGCGTGTACTTTCAGTCTGCCTCTCGGAAATGTGAAGAACTCCCCCGAGGGTTCCAGCTTTAATATGGCTGTGCAGCCGGGCGGTAAGTGGATTCTGAGCGTATGGACTGACTCATGCTGGTACCCGATTCAGGCATCCACAGCGGCCCGTACAATCGCTCTGGAGCAGCGTGAGCAGGTTAACCGCGTGCGGAACATCCAAGCCCGTGGCAAGCCAATTATCGGGGAGGTGTTCGCTGATGAACTCCAGTCGTAACCCTTTACCGAATGGCAAACACCCTACCAATCGCGAACTCCAGCTAATGCGGCTGGGGTACGCCGAGTATCAGCCTCGTCTTCTCAGCATCCAGAAGAATAACCCTGAACGGTACTCCGCAGTGCTAGATGGCCGTAAGCGCTTTTACCAGCACGGGTGGATGTGTCCTACCTGTGGCAACAGCGAGCGTTACACCCGGAACCTAGCCTGTGCTTTCTGTGCAGGGCAACGCATCCCGTTGTGTTTCACGATTATCGAGGGCATCGGTTCGGTGTACACGCCGCTGTCGGAAGAACGTTCAGCCGAGTATCAAGCCCGTAGGCAGGCGCTGATGTACCAACGTGACCTGAGAGACAGAATCCGCAAGCTGGGTGAAATCCATTGTGGTGGTTGGGTATTTCGTGATGGCGACTTTATCGGGAAAAACTTAGCCGGTGTAACTGTGGTTATTTCTGTGCATGAACCTGATGCCTTCACCGTTCGAAATCTACGTAAACAAGACCCCGCTTTTAACGCTATCTGGGAGCACGTTCACGCTGCGTTGCGGCTGCCCCCTGCACCAGACTTGCCCCTTTAATCGTCCCGGCTGTGTGCTGGGTGTGGAGGAATAATGACCCAAATTAATACCGGTACTGGCGTCAGCACTGCGCCTAAGCCTCGCCGTAAACAACCCCGCCGCACGGTAACAATCCGGCAGGCCGCACGCTTCAATGCAGTGCTAGCTCTGAGTGGAGCTTCCCCGTCGGGGTTGGTCTGGAAGGTGTGGAACAGGGGAGTAGGCACCCGCAGCCGGAACGCAGGTGACCCCGCAGGCTGCGAGAAGAAAGCTCAACCGGGCTGTTACGTTATCGGGTTGGACGGTGCCTTGTGGCATGCCAGCACTATCAGGGCGTCTTTACAGGCGCTGCATTCTGTTGCTGGTCAAACCCTGTAAAGGAGATGGTATGTTCTGCAAAGAAATTCCTGGGATTAAACCTATCGATCAGCAGTTCATGTTAGCCGCTGATTCTCCTTCTGGCCTGAGGCACAGGGCAGGTGGTGATACTGGCCCGGTTGCTGGCACGCCATGCACGGTGTTCTTTCCCGGTGAGGAACGAGAGCGGCTCCGGGAACAGCACCTACAGCCGATGAATTACGAGGTGCATGTCCATACCGGTTGGCGGGACGTTACCGATTTAGGATTTGGGTACGACATCGACAGAGAATTCCAGTACGTGCCTGCGGAGGTTGTACGGGAACACCTCGAGCTGACTCGCGAGATTCAATTGCTCACAGCCATCGTACAGGGCGGGCAGAAGCAGCGCCCAGTGGCACCAGTACAGCATCTGAAATCACACGCCAAGACGGTGCGCATCTCTGCCCTAAGACTGGCTGCTATCGATGCGATGAATCCTAGTGAACGCAGCGAGGCGCTGCTATGTGAAATCTGAGGAGTAGCATGAGTACTTTCCCACAAGAAATTGCATATCTGATTCAGAATGCGCTTGCGCCTAATGCCACCTCTCCGAGTGGTCTAGCATGGCAACGTCCGTTGGCTAATCGGGTTAAGGCTGGAGGTACCGCCGGTACACTTGGTAAAGATGGTTACTGGTCTGTGCAGGTTAAAGGTAAGAAACTAGCTGCGCATCGCGTGCTGTGGTGGTTACTGCGTGGTGAAATCCCTGCGGGGCTATGCATTGACCACATCGACGGAAACAGAGGGAATAACAGATTGGAGAACCTGCGGCTTTGCACTCGCGCCCAGAATAACCGGAATACCCGTAAAAGGTCGGGTTCTGCGGCACTGCCGAAAGGGATTACCGCTGTTGGCAGGTCATACCAAGCACAGGTGCAATCTGATGGCGCTCGCTGGCGGGTTCGCTCAAGCAACTTGGAAACACTGACAAGAGCTGTGCAGACCGTGCGTGCACAGTTGCACGGCAGCTTCGCTTGTCATGGATAATACAACTCTAGTTATTGTAGTTTGCGGCACCGGGGATTTTGATTATTAGAACATTCTCCAACGTTGGCACCATTGATAACAAACTCTCTCGGCTTTGACGGGAATAATTTATCAAACTGAGCGACAGTCTGGTCGAATAATTTAATACAGGACTCCGGTGTCGCAACGGCGAAGTTATTATTAACTTTAAGTACGCAGCCCTCACTGTAAATCCAGCCGTTAAATCTCTTTATCGGTACTGTATTGAAATCCAAAGTATCCATGCCTTGGTTTACATAATAAGTAGGGTCATCTCTATGTGCAGGTATGTATGGCGGTGCTGATGTCGATATTACAGTGATAGATATAACGATTGCTGTAATAGCTATGGACGCTGAAATTATTGCTACTTTCATTGTTCATTCTCATTAATTGATTGATACACACGATAACCATCGATGATATTACCCGAGTTATCGAAGCGTTCTGAAATAATCATTATGTCCCAATCCTGAGGATTGTTATCTCTGTCTAGTTCGGGGCGCTTCTCTTCTGTACTGTCGGTGCTTGTCATTGATTTTCCTAAGAGTCGAAATTCAGACACGCGTTTAGAACGAACTGTAGCGGCCTTCTGAGGTTATTCATGAATGTACTGGGCACATGTAGTGGGGCCGTTATTGTTCCATCTGTGCATTAAATAATTTGTCTGTGCATTTCATCAATCTCACCCTTCATGAATCTTGTCATTTTGGCAGTTATGAAGGGTGATTGATAATTGGTTTTGTAGATCAATTTCACCATATCGATCTGCCAAAGTGATCAGTTGGTGATGTTAGTCGTGCTGAGGTGACTGGTTTGTCAGGTATGATTAGGAGCGCCGCTTAATGTGTTGGGCGAGGGGTATCAGGCATAGAGGCAGGGAAAGGGCGACGAAAGCCGCCCTTAGAGTATGTATTACTTAGCGTTTCTTGTCTGACTGTGAAACAACAGTTCCGGCAAGGGTACGTGTAAGAGCTGCGGAACGAGGATTATCTAAAGCTGCTGAAGCCTTTGATTCCATTGAAGCGCCAGTCTGTTTGCTTGTACCTGATTGAGCCAAGGCCGAACCAGCCAAGCTTTTTTGAATTGCTGAAGCGTTAGGGTTGTTCAGTGTTTGCGCAGCCGTTGAGGCTACTGATTTAGAGGTTTGTTTGCTATTTGCCATTTCTATGACCTTATCGTTGTTTAGGGTACGAATCACTTTCATGTAGTGCTTTTATTAAAATATAAACACAACATGTAGTGTTAACTGTATATCCACCCAGCAATAAGATCAAGAAGAATGTGGGTAAAGCTATGTAAGATTTTCAGTGCATTACTGAATGCTGAACTACAAGCCCTGATAATTCACTAACTCTATGATCTTACTTAACTCTTCAAGTTCAACTCCTTGACTATAAACCTGTTTCGCCATTGTCTTCTGTGTGTGGCCTACAAGTGCCGCTATCCGGCTGTCATCTATGTTGTGCCTATCCAAACTGGTGATGAACATTCCCCGTAGGCTGTGGAAGCACTGCCGATCTGTGGCGTTCGGCAACACCTTATTCCGTAGGCGGGTAAATTGCTGACTGAACCACGGTCCGCGCTTGGCATCTGCTCTCTTGATGGCGTTTGCTTTAGGCTGCAAGTACCGCCCGCGCTGCCCCTGAGCATTCAAACGTTTGTACTTCTGGATGATGTCTACCAAAGCAGAGTGAATAGGCACCAATCGAACGCCTGCTTTTGTTTTGGCTGCCTGAACACGGAAGCACTGTACACCGTTGATTTCCGGCACGTCATCAACACTGAGAGAGGCAATTTCATTCAAACGCATTCCTGAGTACAGGCCAATAAAAATAACGTCGCGAAGTTCTTCCTCGGCATGACCGAGAAGGATTGTAATCTCTGCCTGAGTAAACGGCTGATAACTGCTAACAGTCCGCTTCGCCTCAAGTCGGTGCCCTGTGAATGGTGAAGCGGCGGGGATGCCGTCATAACAGCGGCGGGCGTACTCGTACACCGAGTTCAGGCCGGACAGGTAGTTCTGGATTGTCTGGGCGGATTTCTTGGATTTTAACGTGCGGATGAACTGTGTTACCGATGTGCGGGTGATGCCGGTTATCTCGGTATCAGCAACGGTTAAATGTTCGAGCAGGAGCCGTACCGCTAGGGTGTGTTTACTGATGGTGCTGGGGCTGCGAGTTTTTTTGTATTCAGCTAGGTATTCGGAAGTAACGGCTTGAAGCATTACCCGGTTACCGGAAGTCACTGCTGATACTTGTCCTAGTTGCTGTACCGCGTTGATGGCGCGATTTAACGTAATAGTTTCGGTATCAACAGCGTGTTTTTCTTTTACGTGGTTCCATTCAACAACTAATCGGTCGCGCACTGTTCGGGCTTTCTGGACGTCACGTTGACCAGTGCTTTTCCTGAACAGCCTCCGGCCATTTGTTAAATGTCGCATATGCTGAGGCACTGCTATTTGAAACATCCAAATACCGGATTCGTGTCTGTACAGGTACTGATTTCTCGCACTGTTACCCATAGCGTTATCCCATTCTCTGATGTAGTATTCACCGCATCAGCAATGGGATTAGGCACTTACCGGCAGTTCGGAAAGTACCTATGTTCGATTCCCTTCACCCGCTCCAAGTTCTACTTATAAATCAACACATTGATTTAATAAGTGCCTCTAGCTAAGGTAATTTCTCACCTACAACGCTATCCGTACCATTGAACTACACCCGTAACTGTCACTGTTTGGTGTGTGGTTGATCTGTGAACATATCAAACCGTTGGCGGTCGTTCCAGCGTCTTACCGCGATAGCAAAACAAGAAAACTAGCCCCCACTGCAGGCTCTAAATACTCGCAGAAAGCTCATGGCAAGGCGTATTTAAGCCAGATGTCTCTAACTGCCAGCGCTTCAGCCACGCCTTCCTTAGGGGGCCAGAAGCAGGCAACGCCAGATTTTGCTGAAAAACAACCAGAAACCACACCGCGACTTTATCAACCGGGATACCCCGCCTGCATCGCCGATGCCGTGCGCCAGTGCCTGTGGGACAGGAAGGGAGCCGTTTTGAGCGTTGTACCACTGGACCATCAACCATTCGGCCGTAGTCCTGGAGGCACAATTGGCGTTCGATCGGGTAAGGGCTGCTAAAAAATAACTTTATGTTAATATCGTTTTGATATCGACTTGGTTTCATAATGATAGTAACCTACCGGCCACAAGCGTTCCGTATGAGGGAAGCTATCGATGAAAACATTCCAGAGAGATCCAATTCATCAGGCTTGTCTGATCGGTACACCGCACTGTGGCTGAGCCGACCGATTCACCACCTTTAAACACCTCTGTACGTACGAATTTTGGTGAATGTCATGCATAAGAGTGCAATTCACTATACCTGTATGACCTGTGGAATTTGCTGTAAAGGACGGCTGATTTCTTTATCCACTTCAAAGTAGAGGTGTTCCACTGGCACATGAAGACTCAGGCAACTATATCTATATCTATCAAGTGTTGTAGCGCTTTATGGCTGCTGTCTTCACATCAGGAACATTCTCGATGCTGTCGCCAGACCGGGACATTGATCTCGTTCTATCGTAGAAAGAAGGAATTAGCATGAGCACTACAAAAGACAAGTGGGTTCTGATTACCGGCGCATCAAGTGGTTTTGGCGAAGAGTTCGCGAAGCAGTATGCTGAATTAGGTCATCCGTTGGTGTTGGTTGCCCGCCGACTGGAACGTCTTCAAACCCTTGCAACATTCCTGCAACACACTTACGGCATTGAGGTTTTGGTGGAGCAGGTCGACCTGTCCGACACTGATGCCATCGCAAAACTTCACGAAAGTTTAAAGGCCCGTGATATCCCTATCGATATCTTGATCAACAATGCCGGGCATGGTCTGCAAGGTCCGTTCCTGGACGCAAAGTTGAACGACGCAATGGCTATGATCCAACTCGACATCGCAAGCCTGACAGCCATGACCCACCTTTTCGGACAGGACATGAGACAGCGCAAGCGTGGGAAAATCCTTCAGGTTGCGAGCATGCTGGCTTATCAAGGGGTTGTGAATTTCGCCGTGTATTCCGCTGCCAAAGCTTACGTTTTGCGCTTCGGAGAAGCCTTGCACCGGGAGTTTAAAAAAGATGCAGTAACTGTTACGACGTTGTGCCCGGGTTTGGCCAATACGGAGTTCGCCAGCGCCGCAAAACAAAAAATCACCTTTGGCTTAAGGCTAATGATGATGCAACCAGCGCCAGTGGTAAGGGCTGGGATACGAGGACTTCAAGCGGGGCGCATCAGCGTGGTGCCAGGCGTAGTGAATAAATTGAATGTGGTCTTCATGTGGGCCACCCCACGTTGGTTGCATCAGGCGGTGTTCTCACGGGTGATGAATGATTGAACTACCACGATTTTCCTGGACGATGAGTGAGTAATTGCATGGTTAGCAAACGGGACGATTAAAAAGTTGAATGCGGCATGCCCGCGTTGACTGATTTCAACGACCGGGCTGCGCGCGCCCGGCATGTGATGTCAGCCAGCCCGGGGAGCTATGAGCCTTTTGTGCCGGCTGCCTGGTGGCCTCTCTCCGCGACTAAAGCTTCTTGTTGACGCAGCACAGCTGCATAGTGCATCTCCACCCAATCGGCCAGTTCTCGCACTCTTACAGCCGCTTCCGTACCCATAGGCGTCAGCGTGTATTCCACGTGTGGCGGCACGATGTCATAGGCGTGACGCTCCACCATTCCATCGCTTTGCAACAACTGAAGCGTCTGCGCCAGCATTCGTTCGCTGACGCCGCCGATCTTGCGTCGTAGCTGGCTGAACCGCAGCGTGCCAGGCAGCAGAGCAATCAGCACCAATACCCCCCAGCGGCTAGTCAGGTGGTTCAGGATTTCACGCGATGGGCATTGTGGAGCCATCACGTCGCCACGCCTTAACCGCTCGGACAAAGGGACTGCTGACGTCTTTTCTGATGACCTTGAAGGAACGTTTGCATTCATACACTTACCTTTTTGTGCGTACTTACTTAAAGTAATTTTATATCCTATATTGGCTCATGGCTATGGCCGGCGATACCTCTTGGACGCTGGCTGATCTGGCGGCGGAAATCTCGAAGCAGACCGGCAAGAACATCCCTTACCACAATATCCCGGAAGCCGACTACGCCGCCGCGCTCGAAGGTGTTGGTTTGCCAAAGGGGCTTGCCGCAGCCTTAGCCTCTTACGACGTCAGCGCCTCCCAGGGGGCTCTCTACGGCAACGAGCGCGCCTTGGCCGAACTTATCGGGAGGACAACCACGCCGCTTGCTATCAGCGTCGAACGTGCGCTAAAGGCACTCTGACGAACTGTCGGCAAGCAGCAGTTTAAAATCAATCAAGGAAGCGAATCATGAAGAAACATCCGACGGGGAGGGTTCGATGACGCTGTATCTGAAACGCCTCATTCTTATGGTCAGCTTGGTACTGGCGGGGAGCGCAACGGCGGAGCCTGCTATCCAAGCCCGTGACACCTCCATCGAGGAGGCCAATCGCCAACTGGTGCTGACCTTCTACGACCGTTTCTTTAATCGCCATGATATTGTGCAAGCGGCGAAGGTCGTTGCCGATGACTACCGTCAGCACAATCCCGGTGTGCCGGATGGCAAGGCGCCACTCGTCGATTACTTCACTGGCTTCTTCAAGAGCAACCCTCAGTCGCGCGCCCGCATCGTGCGCAGTGCGGCCGACGGCGATTTGGTTTGGCTACATGTGCATTCGACCAATGGCAAGGATGATCTGGGCCGAGCTGTGCTGGACATCTTTCGCGTCAAGGACGGCCAAATCGTTGAGCATTGGGATGTGATCCAGGATGTTCCCGGAAAGTCTGCCAATCCAAATACGATGTTCTAGCCTCGAAAGATAATCGCTTCGTGCGGTTCAGCATTTTTGACGGGCACCGACCCGGCCGCTGCTGGATGAAGTACGGATTCCTGGTAAGCCTGCGCGGACGTGCAGGTTATTGGCTAACAAAGCCAATGAGGCAGAACACCTGCGTCACTAATGCGACCGTTACCGAACGCAATTGGTGTTTCCGCTAAATACGCTGCCGCGCACACCCAAGTCCAGCCAGGCTCGACTATCTGATCGGCCATCGTATCTGTAGCGGAGCATCATTGAGGCGCTGTTTGGCTGGCTAAAACAAAACCGCACAATCGGCCCTCGCGATGACGAGCGTGCGTGAAGTATTTTAGCCATCGTGACGCCTGGCCTGCAGCCTACGTTCTATATGGCACTGGTTTTCGTAGGCTTGAATACCTGAGCGGCCCTTGGTGCCCTGTGTCGATCACCCATATCCACACAAAGGATTAAGGGAGTCGATGCTCGTGAGCGGATTTTTTCATAGGTCGTTTGTCTGTGGCGCATAGTCCGCTGCGTGGCGTCGGACGAAATCAGCCATTGTCGTCGCAGGCTTACCGGTCAGAATGGGCAGTTCATCTGTTTCACGGTCGTATCGCCCCTGTTGATGTAGCCGTGCCATGACAGATAGGTGGTCGACGACGTGCGTGGGTACGCCGGCATCGCGTAATTTGTCCGCCCAGGTTGCGACCGGCACATCCCGATAGGCGATGGGGCGGCCGAGCGCGTCAGAGAATATCCGGGCATAGTGCTCCAGATCGGTGGACTGCGGGCCGGTGAGGTTATAGACCTTGCCGATATGAGGTGCAGGATCAACCAGAATAGTCGAAACGGCATCGGCTACATCTGCGGCGCAGATGGGTGAGGTTCGACTCTGACCTAGTGGAAGCAGCAACGTGTTATTTTCCCGGACATTGGCTGCGGCAAAACGCAGAAAAAAACCCTCCATGAACACGGTCGGACGCAGCGTTACGACAGGCAGCCCCGACCATGTGAGCGCTTGCTCGGCCAACCAGTGCAGCTTGTGCTGAGGACTGTCGGTTGTTTCAGTGATACTCATCTGTGAAATCGTCATCTGTGACATGTTCACGAAGGCCTCGACACCGTGATGTCGCGCCACCGCAGCCGTATTGACCGTGGCCTCCAGATAAGCCGGCGACACCGACATGCCAAAGTAGATTCGTGCGACACCTTCGATAGCACGATGCATCGACGTGAGATCGGTCAGGTCGCCTACCACCACCTCAGCGCCGAGCTGACGTAAAGCGGCAGAGCGGGTATCTTCGCGCCGAACCAAGGCGCGTACCTTCAGTCCTCTGGCGAGCAGCGTCTCGGTCACTGTGCGACCGATACCGCCGACAGCTCCTGCCGCTCCGGTCACCAGCACGGGACGATTATCGTTTTTGCTCATTAATTCTTACTCCATTCGCGTCTATAGCACACGCTAGTTGCCATGGTGCGGCCAGCTACTGTGAGCCGGCCGCCAAAGTCTTAGCCCTGTGTAATCGGCTGCAGATAGATGCCGTTGCTCAGGTTTTGCTTGATTTGTTCGCTGGTTCCGTCGGCCAGCACCTCGGGCTGCTCGTTGAGCACACCATCGAGAATGCGCTGGACGACCTCGTGAGGGGCAGCTTTCTGCACGCCCTCCAGACCACGGGTCATGTCTGTGTCAACGAACGCGACGTGTACACCTACCACCAGCGTTCCCTGGGCGGCTAGACGCAGGCGCAGGCCGTTGGTCAATGACCATGCTGCCGCTTTGCTTGCCGAGTACGTCACCGTGTTCGGAAGATTGATCCAGCTCAGGGCCGAGTGCATGTTGACGATGGCACCGCCCCCGTTGGCGGCCAGAATCGGTGCGAAGGCCAGGCTGGTGGCCAGCGGGCCGACCGCATTGGTCTCGAATTCATGACGAAGCGTGTCCAGGCTGATGCTGTCTTGCGCTTGACCGCTCAGGCCACTGATGCCTGCATTGTTGATCAGGAGTGTGAGATCGGGTGCATTTTGGACGGCTGCAGCGATGTCTTCCGGGCGAGTAACGTCGAGCTTGAGCGGCACTACGTTTGGCAAAACTTCGATGGTGGAAGGGTCACGCGCTGCGGCGTACACCTTGGCTGCGCCGGCCGCCAGAAGTGCCTGGACGAACGCCTTGCCCAGCCCGCGGTTGGCACCTGTGACCAGGGCAATGCTGTCTTTGATCTGCATGTCGGTTACTCCTTGCGTGTTAAAGAGTTGAGGCGCGATCTCATCGTGATCGCAGTGTTGAGTGGGTTGGGAGGTGCCGAAGCCAAACCGGCTTCCTGACCAAATGGCCTCATGGCGATTTCCGTGCACAGGGGATTGGTGAGACCCATGCCGCACAGGAAGGCCGTCATCGGCAGGGCATACCACCACAGGTTTGGAGGTGCGGTGCCTAAGAACAATAATGCATCCCCAGCCAGGGCGAAGATGATAAAGAAGCTTGCCAGCGTCAATCCGAGTTCGTGTGCGCTCACGCCCAACTCCTGGTCTATATCCGGAAAGGCAGAGAGGATGATGTTCGCGGATAGCATGCCGATGGCAGCCAGCCCGGCGAAAAGCGCGACGATCTTGCCCGTAAGGGGACGATCCAGCAGGATCCCCACGCACTCATCCCAAATGGCCATGAAGTGCTGCAGAAGGTTGACGGGCGTGCCACCGCCCGGGGAAGAGCCACGGGCGACGAGGAGAGTGCGAGTGACATCTGCCGTTCGGGGTCCTATCCCTACAAGGATTGCGGCCATACATTCTTCCCTACGTTGCTGCCATAGCATGATGACGTGGCTAAACGGCCGGCACGCTCATTTGACATCAAGTATTATGGTTGCGATATCGGATTTTAATTATGATGGGTGTCATAAAAATCATCAAGCGATGCCGGGCATCAAGCACAATTCAATCGAGGTCTACTGATGAGATATCCAGCCAGTCAAACGGCAGAGCGGCACGAGAGGAGCTTGGACGGGGCCTCCCGCCTGTTCCGTGCCGAGGGCATCGCCGTGGTGGCACGATCGCCCAAGGGAAGGTTCCCTGCCTGGGCCAATCCTTGCAGCACACGTTTACCTGCCGGTCAGCTTTATGAAATGGCGACCAAAAAACCGATGATTGCGATCAACAGGACCCAAAACCATTTAGAGGTTTTTTCCGGCTTCCATTCTTCGCCATATTCAACGTGATAATCGGGTCTGACATCCTTTCTTTTCAATCACATTCCCTGGAAATTAACATCCTTAAATTCCTGCGGGTATACTTTAAGATGAATCTTAATGTTATTAAATTTAATGCGTATTTTTGGGTAAAAATCTCAATGGAATATGAGAGGGGTATTTATGAAATACCAACAAAAACAAGGGGTTTAATAGGGTTTTGTTGCGTTATTATCTTTTGCCGTTTCTTGGTTGGAATCTAAAGATGAATGGCATTTTCCTTCCTGTGCCAGCGTGGCCAGCACCCGCTTTTACGCCCGCCAACCTCTGCGCTGCCGGTTTGCCCACAGGTTTCTGCAGCATATTGGAATGAACATAAAGCATTATCAATCTGACAGGAATGCAGGTGAACTTATGGTGGGGGATTGGTCTGTTGTTTACTGCGATGACTGGCTTTGCACTTTTGGTTTTTGATTCGTTTTTCAGCGGGTGACTGAAGCACCGCGTTCCATTTTATTGGTTTCGAAGCATTTTCGACATTACAGAAATGCAAAAACCCGCCATAAGCGGGTTTTGGATCGCTAATACTTAACTGCTCAGGCCGTTGCCTTCATCGCGATTGTAAGTTTTAGCGAGATTATCGGCGATTAAAGCGCGATAACGTTTACAGCAGAAGGGCCTTTAGCGCCGCTCTCAACAGAGAACTCCACTTTCTGACCTTCGTCTAAGGTTTTAAAATCGCTGCTCTGGATAGCGGAGAAATGTACGAATACATCTTTGCTGCCATCTTGTGGAGTGATAAAACCGAAGCCTTTATCTGCGTTAAACCATTTTACTAAACCAGTCATTTTAGTAGACATAGATACATCCTTTTTCATTTTTGAGCCACTCATCGTGGCGAACATGGCCTGTTTTGCAGAATTTTACTTATGGGGCACTTAGGAGGAGGCTCATGAAGAAGGGGTATCTAGAGATAACGCTTGGACTGAGGACTGCTTTACTAAAACTGCTTTCATAAGGTCTGTGTTCCAAACCGATGACGTCATAGTAGGCTTGGTTTGATTTATTAAGCAAGGATTAATTTTATTAATGTCGTGGGTAGGCTGTCACACTTCTGACGTAGTGTGATGATTGTCCGAGAATTTGGAGTGTGGAGCCGGCATTTTTCCCCGCAATGTGGTTGACGCATAAAAGATAAAAGCCCTGACCGTTGCAGTCAGGGCTTTTATGGTACTATTGACTTCAGATTTAACATTAATAAACTTAATATTTCTTACTGCTAAGGTACTACTTTTAAATGTACACGTTTATCACAGATAATATTGGGTGATAATACTAACTAAAACCTCCCCTATATTTACCAGTTCACATTATCCGCCAACCTGAATGAATATTCCAAGGTATGGCATTTTAAACAAGTACATCTCCCCTCGCGATATAGACTCTTGATGCGTAGCCTCACTTCCATTGCGATCTTGTTGCACTGTTTTCTAGACTGTCTTGAAAACCAATCGCAAACAAAAAACAATTGAATCATGGCCTTACATCATCGCGTTTTGGTCCGCACCCTGCGATTGTAGATACTGACTACGTGGCCTTAAAGCGTCATCAAGCGAGGGTCTGGCTTTTACTCGGCATTGATGCCCATACAAAAAACACTTCGTGGCCTTTATCGCAAAATAAATTTAAATCAACTTAATTAACACTTTTGGTAATAACAGCTAGCTACCATTTTGCTGCTGCTGATGACCAATCTACGGGTTTTTAAAAGGGTGTCAATACTGTTTTTAATGACATGTTTTTAATAACATGTTTTTATTCACAGTGTTTATACGAGATCTCTTTAAAACCGCGCTGAACCTTTATTTTTATCGGCTTACCTTTTTTGGGAGGGGGGGGTATTATGTCGGAGTTTTTTTTAAATGGCAGGGCCGATGCTTGGGTAATATTAGCGTTTCATTAGCTAACCCAAAAACCAAAATATGATCTTGTCCGTAGAAGGCCGGCTGTCGATTTATGTTGCCTCAGAAACCGCTATCCGGGCCTGACGTAGCCCGCTGCAGTAGCAACGGGCTGTTCCCCCGGTATCAGGGTCTGGTGACGAATCGTGCAAGTTGTTGGTGCAATTGGCTGTTTTCTTTACGTAAGTGCTCAATTTCCTCCAGCAGCGTCAAGGTGACCGCGATACCGGGCCAGTCCAGCGCCAATTCACGATGCAACTGTTGAGCGCGGTGAAAAATGGTCAGCGCATGATCGTCAAATACCCAGTCTGCAGCCGTCGGGTTACGCGGTTCGATCACCCCCAGGCCTACGATTTCCGTTAACTCATCCTCTGAAACACCGGTATGCAGGCAAAATTCGGTAATGGTTAAAGTTACTTTTACGTTAGCCATTTTGCTTACTCCACTCTTTGCGTGGGTCAAAAGCGGGTTGCGCCTCCGCCAGTTGTTGCCACAACGCAGCATTTTTTTCGTCCGGCTTCGGTGGCATCACGACCTTAATCACCGCATATAAATCCCCGGTTTCTTTCTTGCCGACCAGGCCTTTCCCCTTGATACGCAGCCGCTGGCCGGTCTGACTACCGGCTGGAATGGTCAGCAGAATAGGGTCTTTCAGGGTCGGAACCGGCACCTTGGCACCCAGAGCAGCTTCCCATGGTGATACCGGCAAGACGATCTCCAGATTATGGCCGACGATGTCGAACAGCGGGTGCGGCGCAATGCGGATGATCAGATAGAGGTCACCGTTGGCGCCGCCCTCAGCGCCCGGCGCCCCCTGGCCTTTCAGGCGAATGCGTTCGCCATCGCCCACGCCGACGGGGATCTTCACATTAAGGGTTTTGGGAACTTCCTGTTCCACCATGCCGAAAGCGTTATAAATCGGCAGGCTATAGCGAATGGTCCGGGTTTGCTCGGCCAGAGTTTCCTCAAGGAAAACCGCCACTTCCATCTCGATGTCTTGCCCGCGCATGGCACGGCTTTGGCGTCGGTGTTGCGAACGCGCATGTTCGCCAAACATCGAGGAAAAAATATCGGAAAAGTCTTCGGCGTTATTGGCGTGGCCGTGCTGCGTTTGACGGCCAAAATTAGGGTCGTTGCGATGTTGCACCAATTGATCGTATTCGGCGCGACGCTCATCGTCTTTTAACACCTCATAGGCTTCCGCGACTTCCTTGAACTGCGCTTCGGCATTCGATTCGGTGCTGACGTCGGGGTGATATTTTCGCGCCAGACGACGATAGGCCGTTTTGATAGCCTTGAGATCGTCCGATGGCTTAACCCCTAAAATGGCATAATAGTCCTTGAATTCCATAGCGTAATCATCTCATTTCAATCTTTCATCTGAGGGAATGGCTGAGCCTGCATTGCATGAAACCTTACTCAGGGTAGGGCACTTGCCACCGGGACATCGACATAATTGTGCGGCCGGGCGGCTAATGAGCGAAAAAGGCGGGGTGATAAACCCTCCTTCACGTATGCGCTTAATTGCGCTTTAGCTGCCTGGTGACCCTGAATAGGCTGAAGGCGCTGAACAACATTTCAATACCTACAAGGGTGGTCACCAGTATGACCGATGTCATCGGATCGGCGCTAAACAGCATCCAGGCAATCACCAGATCCAAGAAGCCAATGACGAACTGCAACCAACTGCCGCTGACTTCACGCAGCTTATAACCGGCAACTAACCGCACAATACCACCGAGCGCAAATAATATGGCGAGGTATATCGCCAGCGTCAGAATGCCGGCCAATGGACGGGTAATGAACAGGTAGCCGATAATCAAATAAGCCACGCCCAGTAATAGGCCGCCGATCATCGGCCAGGTGTTTTGTGCCCGATTGGCTATCATGCCCGTCACCAACGCCGCGCCGCTCAGCAACAGTAAGACGCCGACCAGAATGCTCAGCGCTGTGCCGGATGCCAGGGGGTTAATCAGGCACAGAATACCGCCCACCAAGAGCAGGAAGGCAATAATCAGCAGGGCAGTGCGTTGCTTTTTGAGGCGTTCTTCACTCAGGAGGGGCAGATTTTTATGGTCAAAATTTAACATGACAGTACTCCATTTGTCGTATGGTGCTCAGTAATCCCTACTTGTTTAGCATAGTCCTTTTGGCGCTTTTTGACTGCCCCGGTGCAAATGTTACTATTGACGCCTGACGCCTGACGCCTGACGCCTGACGCCTGACGCGTATCAGCGCCCGGAAATATGATTGAGGACAGGATTTGAGCACAGGAAGCAAACTTGCGTGGTGGCGCCGCGCCGCAGTGTGTCTGACATTGAGCCTACTGTTGGCCGGTTGTTCGAGCAAAAACAGCTATAACCGCGACTACGACAAACTGCCGAAGGGCACTTACAGCGGCAAATCCTATACCGTTAAACGTGGCGATACGCTGTATTACATCGCCTGGATCACTGACAGCGAAGTCAGCGAACTGGCACGAATCAACAAGATACGCCCGCCCTACGGGCTGGAAGTCGGGCAAAAACTGCGGCTGAGCGGCAGCGCCCCGACCAAAACGGCGTCAACCCGGCGTAAAAATACCTCGTCCGGCTCGGTGTTGGCTAAATCGACGCCGCCGCCTGGGGCTTCACGCTGCTGGCGCTGGCCGACCAGCGGCAAGATAGTGCAGAAATATTCCAACGCAGACGGCGGCAATAAGGGCATCGATATCGCCGGTGCGCGCGGCCAGCCGATCTTCGCTTCCGCCAAGGGCAAGGTGGTGTACGTCGGCAATCAACTGCGCGGCTACGGCAACCTGATCATGATTAAGCACGGCGAAGATTTCATCACTGCCTATGCGCATAACGACACCACGCTGGTGCGCAACGGCCAGGATGTGAAGGCAGGGCAAAAGATTGGCACCATGGGCAGTACCGGCACCGACTCCGTGTTCCTGCATTTCCAGATCCGCTATCGAGCCACCGCGCTCGATCCGCAGCGCTATCTGCCGCCGCAAGGCGCTTCGCCACCTTGTTAAGCGTGGAGATAAGGGCCCGTTCCGTCAGGGAGCGGGCCCTTATCGCGGGCTATTTCCGCTTCCTTCCACATAGCCAGATCAATGCCAACAGCACCACCACCGCAACCCCGATGGCCGGAGCCATATAAGGCTGCAGCTTCGCCAGCAGCGGTACCGGGCCTCCGGTGCGCAGCATCGCCACGTCCTCCTCGCTTACCGTCACCGCCGGGTTGCCGTAGTTTTTCAGCACATAATTGCTGATGGCGGCGATTTGCCGATCGGTTAATGGATTGACGTAGGATTGCGGGCCAAAGTTCGGCATCAGCACGTCCTCGCTGCCTGCTTTGCGCTGCACGCCGAACAAAATGGCGGAGATCAGGTTGGCCGGGTTGCCGGAACCGGTGGCGGTATTGTTGAACAGCGAAGGGTAGGCCTGGTTTTTGCTGCCGCTGCCGTCCGGTTGGTGGCAACTGGCGCAGTTGCCGCTGAATAAGGACGCACCGTCGCTGACGGTATTATTGGCATTGGACGGATGCAGGCCGCGTAGCGTCGGTTCGACGTTCAGCGGTTGGCCAAAGCGGTCCGCCGCCTGCTTATCCTGAGCATCGCGGATCGGTACGGTACTTTTCAGGTAGACGGCAATGGCCATCAGATCCTGTTCAGGCAGGTATTGCAGGCTGTTTTCCACCGCCTCTGCCATGCCGCCAGCGGCCTGATTTTTCCCGGCGACCCGCCCGGTTTTGAGATATTGCACCAGTTCTTCATTGCTCCAGCCGCCGATGCCGCTGACGGTGTCCGACGTGATGTTCGGTGCATACCAACTTCCCACCATGCCCCCCGCCAGCGGCTTATCGGCGTTTTCCGCCATCAGCAGGTTGCGTGGCGTATGGCAGGTATCGCAATGTCCAGGGCCGTTGACCAGATAGGCGCCGCGGTTCCACTGCTCACTTTTCTCGGCATTGGGCTGAAAGCGGTTCTTATCCAGAAACAGCAAGTTCCAGCCGGCCATACTGAAGCGCATATTGAACGGGAAGGGCAGTGCGGTCGGCGTATTCTTCTGCTCTACCGGCTTCACCCCCTGCATAAAGTAGGTGTAGAGCGCGTGGATGTCCGCATCACTCAATTTGCTGTATGAGGTATAGGGCATTGCCGGGTAGAGATAGCTGCCATCGGCGCGCACCCCATCGCGCAGTGCACGAGCGAACTGTTGTTCCGTGTAGCCACCTATGCCGTCATGCGCCGAAGGGGTGATATTGGTGGAGTAAATTACGCCCATCGGCGAGTTGATGCCGTAACCGCCGGCAAAGGGCTTGCCGCCGCCCGGTTGGGTGTGGCAGGCCTGGCAGTCCGAAGCTACGGCAAGCTGCTCACCCTGTTTAAGTAACGCAGCGCCATCGTCGGTCGCCAGGGCGGCACCGCTCAGCCCCAGCAACAGGGCAAATCCAAGTTGTATCTTCATGATTTTACCGCCAGCGATTGGGCGATGTCGTCGGCGGCCTTGATGCCCAACGCCGCCATGGTTAGCGTGCTGTTGACTACGCTGGCTGAAGGAATGGCACCGCCACCCGGCAGCCAGAGGTTGGCATGGTCGTGGGTGCGGCAGTTACCGTCTACTACCGAGTCATGCGGATCGCTGCCCATAATGGTGCCGCCCATGATGTGATTATTGGCGTTCAGGTTGGTGGTGATTTTGAATTCATCGGCATCGAACAGACGTCCAATATGCTCCAACTGTTTATGTGCGGCTTCGGCGCCCTTGCGCACGTAATCGCCGACGTCGTAATGAATATCGGGACACGGCAGGCCGTGAGCGTCCTTGCGGTTGGCGCTCAGCGTCAGGCGGTTGTTCGGGTCTGGTAACGGTTCCAGACTAATCGACAAATCAACGCCATAGGCCGCGCGCCGGCGGATCTCTTCATCCAGCACTTTACCTACCAGGCCCTGCGCCAGCGCTTTTTGCGTTGCTGGAACTATCTGATTGATATTATTAAGTATCATCTTGTTGGCAGAATAGTCCTTACGGAACTCGCCGTCGCGCGGTCCCACCAGGCAGCTGCTCTGCGCCGGGCCGCGGCCGAGCCACAGTGGCTCTTTAGCCAGGAAGGTGCAGTGAAAGCCGGAGTGATCCATCATATTGCGCCCAACCTGATCGGAAGAGTTGGCGATGCCGTTGGGGTTCTGTTTATTGGCGGCAAGCAGCAGCAAGCGCGGCGTTTCGATACCGTTGCAGGCCAGCGCGAAGGCGTTGGCGCTGGCTTTATGCGAGCGTTTTTGATTATCCAACCAGTGCACGGCGGTAACGCGATTCTGGTCGTCGGTATCAATTTTGTAGACCACCGACTCTGCCAGCACCACTGCGCCTTTCATTTCCGCGCGTTCGACATGATGGATGCCGTTATACATGGCGCCAATGGGGCAAATCGGCTGGCAGTTGTTGTTGCCGCAGCAGGTCGGGCGGCCTTTCCACGGGCGGATGCTGCGTCCCTGCGGGATTGGCACCGATCGGTAGCCGTGCGGGTTGACCACTTCGGCGAAGCGGGTGTCGCCATAGGCCCAGGGCACCATGTCCATCGGATAAGGTTTGCTGCGCTCCACCGGCGATTGCTGCGCCGGATCGTTGGGGCCTGCGACACCGATTTCCTCTTCCGCACGGCAGTAGTAGGGTTCGAGATCGTTATACGAAATTGGCCAGTCGCGACCGACGCCGTACAGCGTTTTCATCTGGAAATCGCTCGGCAAATGGCGCCAGCAGGATGCTGCCCAGTGCCAGGTGGTACCGCCGACGGTGCGTAGATAGCCCTGTTTGAAGCTGCCGGCGCTGGGGCCACTCAGGGCTACGTAGTTGTTTTCCGGGAAATAGAGCGGTGCGGTGGCGTATTCAGATTGCGGATACAGCCCCTGGAAATCTGAGCCCGCCCGGTTATCGAACGGCATGTTGCGCCAGTTTTCCACCGCTTGGGCGCGATCGATGCGCAGGCCGGCCTCCAACACCAGGACGGAATAGCCGAGGCTGACCAGTTGGTCGGCCATGATGCCGCCGACAATGCCGGAGCCGACGATCACGATGTCGGCCGATGCGTCGCCATTGGCGGTAAATTCAGGTTTTTTCATCAGGATAATCTCAGCGAACGGGTGTCATGGTCATCGGCGGAGCGGCGGTCCACCACAGCGGGCCGTTGCCGCAATAGGTCGGCACGATCAGCGCATCGCTGGCGGGGCGGTACATCAGCGCATCCTTGTAGGCGATCAGCACAGCTTGCTGGCCATGCCCGACGGTGCCGGTATACCAGGCGCTGATAATGGCGGTGAGCAGATCCTGCAGGCCGGCCTGGATTGCCAGCGTTTGCAGCTGTTTGGCACTTTGCTCCGGCTGCAGCAAGGCGCTTAGCTGCTTAATCTGAGCCGAGAAATTGGGGATGCTGCCGCTCAAGGCGGTGAATATTCGCGCCGACATGCCCTGGTCGATGTCCTGATGTTCGGTAATAGTCCGGGACAGAGTGAAGAAACGTGCAAAGACAAGCGGGTTGGCTGCTGCGGTTTGCTGCTCAGCCTGGGTCAGAAATGGATAGCCAAGCAGGGAGGTGGCGACGAGGACGGAAGCCATGCCGAACAACACATCTCTTCTTCTGAAACCGGTTCCATTGTTGTCCGAACGCAAATTTTCGCTGGGTAATGCAGTGCTCATGGTGATTTTCTCGCAACGGGTGTTAAAGCCTGGGTAGGCGAAGGTAGGGCAGATACTGAATACAAGATGATGAAATAAAGATACTTTTGATTATTGATCGATAGCCAATAATTCATTTTATAATAATTTTTTCGGATATTAACTTGGCGGTAACTTCTCAACAACAAGTTTTAACGGCGAGCCTGAAAGATCGCACTTTAAGAATAAATGGGGCGAAGGAAAGCGGCAAAATTGCTGAGCTATGGAGGCTTGCTCCAGCGATCAAAAAAGGCGGCGATAGCGGATTTCATAAGGGTTTCGCCGTCATACGTGCCAAAATGGATCACTGGCCGACGTCGTCACTTTGACTGAGAAGATAAATATTACCTTATGGATCGCTCCCGTTTATTAACCTTCCTGCTGCCTTACCTATGGCCGAAAAATAACCCCAAACTGCGGTGGTATCTGGTTATAGCTTGTATTTTCATGGTGGTCGCCAAGGTCAGCACTTCGCTGGTGCCGCTGGCGTATAAGGAGATGGTCGACGCACTGAGCGCGGATACTGCGAAAATGCTGGCCATTCCGCTGGGGCTGATCGTCGCCTACGGCGTTGCGCGGGTCGGCGCCACGCTGTTTGAAGAACTGCGCAACGTGATGTTCATTCATCTCAGCCAGAATGCCACCCGCCTGCTGGGGCTGCGGGTGTTCAGGCAATTGCATGCGCTGAGCCTGCGCTTTCATCTGGAGCGCCAGACTGGCGGGCTGTCGCTGTCGATCGAACGCGGCACCCAAGCGGTGGCGACGGTGCTTTCACGGTTGCTGTTCTCTATTTTCCCTATCTTGTTCGAACTCACCCTGGTCGCGGTGATCATGTGGCATATGCTGAACGGTTGGTTCGCGCTGGCGATCCTGGCCACCGTCGGCGGTTATATCCTGTTTACCGTGATCGCGGTCAGCTGGCGCACCCGTTTCCGGCGTGAACTCAACAAGGCCAATGCCGATGCCAACAGCAAATCCATCGACAGCCTGCTGAACTATGAAACCGTAAAGTACTTCGGCAATGAAGAGTTCGAGGCCGAGCGTTTCAATATGTCGCGCCGGCTGTACGAATATGCCGCCATTAAAAACCAGTTCAGTTTTACCGCCATCAACCTCGGGCAAACCGCCATTATCTCCATCGGGTTGATAGTGATGATGGCGATGGCGGCGCAGGGCATTGTGCAGGGGCGGATGACGGTCGGTGACTTTGTGTTGGTGAATGCTTATCTGCTTCAGCTGTATCAGCCGCTGAATTTCTTCGGTTTTATTTATGCCGAAGTCAGACAAGCGCTGATCGATATGGAGAACCTGTTCGATTTGCTGCAGGAAGAGCAGGAAATCGTCGATAGTCCTGACGCCGCGGCCCTTCGGTTGTCTCGTGGCGAAGTGCGCTTTGAGGCGGTCAGCTTTGGCTATGATGCGCGTCGGCCGATTTTGAACGACGTCAGCTTCACCATTCCGGCCGGTAACACCGTAGCGGTGGTCGGCGCTTCCGGTGCCGGCAAATCTACGTTGTCCCGGCTGCTGTTCCGCTTCTATGACGTGAACGGGGGGGCGGTACTTATTGACGGCCAGGATATCCGCAATCTGAAACAGGCTAGCCTGCGCGCGGCGATCGGCATTGTGCCGCAAGATACCGTGCTGTTTAACGATACCCTGCGCTACAACATCGGCTACGGCAAAACCGGATCCAGCAACGAAGAGATCGAACGGGCGGCGAAACTGGCACATATCCACGAGTTTATCGTCGGCCTGCCTGACGGTTATGAAACACGGGTGGGCGAGCGTGGGCTCAAGCTGTCCGGCGGGGAGAAGCAGCGGGTGGCGATCGCCCGTACCATCCTGAAAAACCCGGCGATCCTGGTGTTCGACGAAGCCACCAGCGCATTGGATACCCAAACCGAACGCGAGATCCAGGCGCATCTGCGCGAGGTGAGCCGCGACCATACCACGCTGGTGATTGCCCACCGTCTGTCGACGGTGGTGGACGCCGACGAAATCATCGTGCTGGAGGCGGGAGAAATCGTCGAGCGTGGGCGTCATGAGGAACTGTTGCAAAGCGATGGCCGTTACGCCGCGATGTGGCAAAACCAGTACAGCGAGGAGTCATAATCTTGCTGGCTAACGTCCGGGCACTAACGAGCCGGGCGTTAGCCACAGGCATCACAATTCACCGGTCAGATACTGTGCCACGCCGTTGCCAAAACTCCAATCGCCCTTGCTGTTGGTGGTGATAGACACCATCAGGTCACTGCTTTCAATTCCACAGCTTTCTTTCAGCTCGCGGCTGAGATCGGCGTAAAACCGCTGTTTCTGCTCTTCGGCGCGCGGGCTGGTGATCACTCGCACCACCACCAGATCGCGGGTGCGCGTCAGGTTAAGGCCGGTGTCTTCGATCACCATATGGTGAGCCTTGTTTTCATGAACAATCTGATAGCGATCGCGCTGCGGCACCTCAAAGGCACTGAGCACGGCACGGTGGGCGGCATCGAGCAGGGTTTTCAGTTCGGCTTCGCTGCGGCCCTCAATGACTTCGAAGATAAGTAATGGCATTTGTATAATCCTGTCAGTGAGTTAATGAAGTTTTAGATGCGTAGGGCAGCGTTTTTGCATCGCTTCCGATAACCCATCTTAGCCAAGCCGCAGCGGGGGAAGAAGCGCTATACTTGAACTCATTGTTTATATAAATGAACAGTTGGCGATGAAAAATCCAAAAATAGAAACCCTGTGGACCCATTTGCACTGGCTTACCGTACTGGCCGAACAGGGCAGTTTCACCCGTGCGGCGGAGCGGCTGGACGTCAGTAAAGCGGCCATGAGTCAGAAAATAAAAGAGATCGAAATGCTGGCCGGGGTGCCGCTGGTGCAGCGAACTACCCGCAGCGTTCGGCTGACCGATGCCGGGTTGAGGCTGGTTGAGGAACTGCGTCAGCCTTTCGCGCAAATTAAACAGAGTTTCTCCGGCATTTGCGATTCCAGCGGGCCGCTGCGCGGTTCGATCCGGGTGACGGCGCCGGTGGCGTTTGCCCGCCAGCAGTTGGTACCGCGTATTACCGGCTTTTTGCGCGCCAACCCGGAGGTTCGGGTGCAGCTTGAGGTGTCGGACCGGCTGGTATCGTTGGCCACCGAAGGTTTCGATCTGGCGATCCGTCATAGCGATAGCCTACCGGATACGCACGTCGCCTGGCGGCTGTGCCCGACGGAAACGCTGGCGGTGGCGTCGGCGGACTATATTAAACGGCACGGCATGCCGTCATCTCCCGCCGAGCTGCAACGGCATCAGTGCCTTTACTATCCGCGGGGGAGCGAGCAGCCGGGCTGGAGCTTTGTCGCCAGGCACTCGACTGAGGGGAAAGTGGACCAGGTCCGCGTGCCGGTCAGCGGCCCGTTTGCCACCAACAACAGCGAGTCGATACGCGATGCGGCGGCGGAAGGGCTGGGCATTGCTCTGCTACCGGATTTCAGCGCGCAGCAGGCGCTGGCGGACGGGCGGTTGATTGAGGTACTGCCGGCCTGGCGCCCGATTGGCGCCTTTGCCGACAGTCTTCACGTAGTGCGGCCCTATGCACCGCAGGTGTCGCGTGCGGTAACGGAGTTCAGCAGCTACTTGCGCGGCGCTTTTGCCGAAGGGTTTGCCGCCGGTTGACCTTCGTTCAGGATACGAATTACATAGTCGCAGGCAATGCGACAGTCCTGGCTGAGATTCGCTTCGCCGCCGGACAGGCTACCACGCAGCCACAACCCATCGATCATCGCCGCCAGCCCGCGAGCGGCATCGCGCGCCTGTTGTTGCGGCAGTTCACGGCGGAACTGGCTGCAGATATTGGAATAAAGCCGACGATCGTTGGCGCGCTGCAGGCGGCGCAGCGGTGGCTGGTGCATGCTGGCGGCCCAGAAATCAAGCCAGGCACGCATCGAGATCGCATTGGTTTGGCTGGGATGAAAGTTACCCTGAATAATGGCAAATAGCTGCGATTGGCTGTCGGCGGCCGCCTGGCTGCGGCATTCGGCGACCGCGTCGCGCAGATCGCGCAAGATCTTGCGCATGGTGGCGCTCAGCAATCCCTCTTTATCGCCAAAGTAGTGGCTGACGATGCCGGTAGACAGCCCCGCTTCTTTTGCCACCTGCGACAGGGTGATGCCGGCCAGGCCGACGACGTTAATGGCCGCGAAGGCGGCATTAATCAACTGCTCCTTACGCTGTTCCGGAATGTCTTTACGGTACATTTTTTCCCCGACTGATAGGCAAATCACAGTTTTAATTTGATTGATTGAACGGTCAATCAATACTCTATATGCTGCAAAAATGTCAAATAAATGGCGATTAAATGTTAACTAAAGGTTGCATTTAAATCGTCTGTCTTTTGCATCATGGAATCCTGCCAATGACAGTGAATAGTCTCCCATCGCACGGTGAACAACCGATTAGGTTAAATGCACCGGTATTTTTCAGCTCGGCGGCGGTGATCCTGCTGCTTGGCGTTTTGATTGTGCTGTTCCCGGCCGGTAGCAAGCAGTGGCTTAACCTGGCTCAGAGCTGGGTAGCCGATGTGTTCGGCTGGTACTACATGTTATTGATGGTTGCCTGTATGGCGTTTGTTTTTTGGCTGGCGTTGTCGCGTTTCGGCCAGATCCGTCTTGGGCCGGACGACGAGCAACCGCAGTTCAGTTATCCCTCTTGGGTGGCGATGCTGTTTTCATCGGGCATCGGCATTGCGCTGGTTTATTACGGTGCTTACGAGCCGCTGGATCACTTCCTGTCGCCACCGGAAGGCAGCGGTGGCAGCGTGCAGGCCGCGCGTCAGGCGATGGCGCTCACTTTTCTGCACTGGGGGCTGCATGGCTGGGCGCTGTATGCGCTGATTGCCACCGCGCTGGCGTATTTCGCCTATTGCCGCGGCTTGCCGCTGGCGTTGCGCTCGGCGTTGTATCCGATCTTCGGCGAGCGCATTCACGGCGGCGTTGGTCATCTGGTGGACAGCTTCGGCATTTTGGTCACGGTGATCTCGATGGTGACCAATCTGGGGATCGGTGCCTTGCTGGTTAACTCCGGGCTGTTTTACCTGTTCGATATTCCGCAAAGCAACGACGTGCTGTTGATACTGATCGTGGTGATGATGGTGGTAGCCACGCTGGCGGCGGTAACCGGCGTCGAGAAGGGCATCGCGATACTGTCCAATATCAACGTCGGTTTTTTGTGCCTGCTGCTGCTGTTCGTGTTTCTGGCCGGCCCGACGCTAAACCTGGTCAACGGCATGTTGCAGAACGTGGGGGACTATCTGACCTCGATTGTCAGCAGAAGCTTTGACATGTACCTGTACGGCAAGGCGCGCCAGTGGCAGGGCGCCTGGACGCTGTTCTACTGGGCCTGGTGGGTGGCGTGGGCGCCGTTTGTCGGCCTGTTTATCGCGCGCATCTCCAAAGGGCGCACTATCCGTGAATTGATCTTCGGCGTGTTGCTGATCCCGCTGGGCTTTACCCTGGCGTGGTTGTCGATCTTCGGTAACACCGCCATCAGTCTGGTGCTGGAAAGCGGGCAGGCGATCCTCGGCCAGGTGGCGGTGAGCGATCCGCCGATGGCGGTGTTCAAGCTGTTCGAATACCTGCCCTATACCCAACTCACCGCCGGTTTCACCGTGTTGATCAGCTTTGTGCTTTTCCTGACGCCGGTCGATTCCGGCACGCTGATGATCGCCAACCTGTCTTGCCAGGGCGGCTCGGCGCAGGATGATGCGCCGGCCTGGCTGCGCATTTTCTGGGCCGCGGTGACCACCGTGGTGTGCATTGGCCTGTTGTATGCAGGCAGCTTCAGTGCGATGCAGACCGCCGTAGTGCTGTGCGGCCTGCCGTTCTCGGCGGTGATCGTGTTGTATATGGTCAGTCTGCATAAGGATCTGCATCGCTACGCCATGAAGCCGGTGACGACATGATAATACGTAGCGTTCATCGACAAGATGAGCTTCGGCGCTGATCCTTAAGGGGGCACCGCCGTGATTCAGTGCCCGGCGACCAGCGAGCCGGCGCCGATCTCCGCAATGGTTTTCGCGCCGGTGAGCGTCATGGCGACGCGCATCTCCTTGTCGATCAGTTCCAGCAGATTACTGACGCCGGCACCGCCGGCGGCGGCCAGTGCATAGACGAAGGCGCGCCCCAGCAGCACGCTGTCGGCGCCCAGCGCGATCATGCGCACTACATCCAGACCGCTGCGGATCCCGGAATCGGCCAGCAGGGTAATCTCCCCTTTTACCGCATCGGCGATCGCCGGCAGCGCGCGGGCGGTCGACAGCACGCCGTCCAACTGGCGGCCGCCGTGGTTGGAAACGATAATGCCATCGGCACCGAAACGCACTGCATCTTTGGCGTCTTCCGGATCGAGAATGCCTTTGATGATCATCGGTCCCTCCCAGAATTCGCGGATCCATTCCAAATCCTTCCAGGAGATGGAGGGATCGAAGTTCGTCCCCAACCAGCCAATGTAATCCTCCAGGCTGGTGGGTTGGCCGCGATAGGCCGATACGTTGCCCAGATCGTGCGGCTTGCCGCGCAGGCCAACATCCCAGGCCCATTGCGGATGAGTAAATGCCTGCAGCATGCGGCGCAGGGCGGCGTTAGGGCCGCTCATACCGGAATGGGCGTCACGGTAGCGCGCGCCTGGCACCGGCATATCGACGGTGAACACCAGCGTTTTCACTCCGGCGGCTTTGGCCCGCTCCAGTGCGTTACGCATAAAGCCACGGTCCTTCAGGACATACAGCTGGAACCACATCGGCCGATCGATAGCCGGCGCCACTTCTTCGATCGGGCAGACCGACACGGTGGAGAGGGTGAAGGGAATGCCTTTCTGCGCCGCAGCTCGGGCGGCCTGTACTTCACCGCGACGGGCGTACATGCCGGTTAACCCGACGGGCCCCAGTATTACCGGCATCGCCAGGTTTTCGCCGAACAGGCTGGTTTCCAGACTAAGATCCGACATATTGCGCAGCACGCGCTGGCGCAGGGCGACGTTAGCCAGATCCTCGGTATTACGCCGTAGCGTATGTTCGGCGTAAGCCCCGCCGTCAATATAGTGGAACAGAAAAGGGGGGAGCTTGGCCTGTGCAGCGGCCCGGTAATCGGTTGACGCGGAAATAATCATGTTTTTACTCTCTGCGATGGAGGCCGCCGATTACGGCGTGCGGGGGTAATCTCGGCCTAAAATGTAGCGGAAGTGTTAATAATTATGCTGTGTTTATTCTAAGCCTAATAGGTGAAGGGATTCTATGCCGGTTTTTTGAGCAGGCTTGGCAAGGGTAAGAAGTAAGGGGGCTGGGGTAATGAAATCTCTAATTAAAGATGTTTTAAATCAGTATGTTATATTTTACGGGAATGCGCAGAGGCATTCATTAGGCGTGAATTTGCCACAGTTTATGTCTGAAAGTGATCTAATCCCTGTTGCCGACGGTGAAAGTTACATGGCGATAATGTGAACCGATTCAAAAAAAGTGGCTGATATTTTGGTAGGACGTAATGATATGTTCGATCAGCAGGCGGGTTTTTAACGGCAAATTGCGGGTGTAGGGATAGACGGCGTAAACGCCTAATACTTTTGCACAATGGCCGGCTAAAATTTCCACCAGTTTACCGTCCTGCAAATCCTCGTACACCATGCAGCGCGGCACCATGGCAATGCCATAGCCGCCGATGACCGCTTTGCGGATCGCGCGGGCGTTATTGGCGGACAGGTTGCCGTTGACCTGCAATTCGTAAATGTCGCTGCCGCCCGGTTGCTTCATTAGCCAGTTATCGGTACCGCTTTCCTGATAGGTATACGTCAGGCAATTATGTTCGAGCAGATCAGCGGCCGACCGGGGCTGAGGATGGCGCTCAAGATAGCCTGGCGAGCAGACGATCACCCAGCGGGAGTCCAGAATTGGGCGTGCGATAAGGCTGGAGTCGGGTAGGGTACCGGTGCGGATCGCCAGATCTACGCCTTCCTCGACCAAATCGACAAAGCGGTTTTCCAGCCGCATTTCTACCTTCAGGTTTGGATGTTGCGCGCAGAACTCCGCCACGCTTTCGCTGAGCAACAGTTCCCCGGAAATGGTTGGCACCGACATACGGACAGTGCCGGTCAGTTCTTCACTTTTTTCACTGACGGCGTATAGCGCATCCTGAACTTTCATGCCGATGTCTTTGGCCTGCTGGTAGAGCGCCAGGCCGCTTTCCGTGAGCGTCAGACTTCGGGTAGTGCGGTACAGCAAGCGCGCGCCGAGGGACTTTTCCAAACGACCGATACGTTTGCTGACCACTGAGCTGGTCACGCCGGCGGTTTCGGCGGCTTTGCTGAATGAGCCGCAGTCAACAATCAGGGCAAACAGAATCAGGTCATTGGCGTATTCGTGTGTGGCTAGCATTGGCATCCTGTCATCGCAGAGACCGGTTTGATACATCAGTGTAAATCCGGCACGTCAGGAAGCAATCTTTTCATCGCGGCTTACCGGCTTTTTAAACTGGTCAGATCTGATTATTTCTTATTTAAATAGCGCCTCATTTAAGAATTATCCTTTCCGTTACCTTCCCATTATTACTGGGATTTTCTTATTTTCTTATTTTTTATTTGTTTTTTAATAGAGTTATCTTATCAATAAGACTTAGTGGGTAAAGTAACGCTATGGCTGAATGTAAATAATTGTATTGATCTGCCAGTTTGAGAAGGCTATTATTTTTGCGACTTGGTTTCATCGTTAGTCAATTGTCCCTGCAATGGTTTTTCAGAATTGTTTTTTGCCTGAGGTGAAAAACAATAGCGTAGTGTATTTCTGATTTTAATATAAATAAGGATATTGTAATGAAAAAGATCAATCTGTCTGAAGCGGAAAAAATCGTTGGCGGCACTTTCTCCTGTGCCAAAAATTTCGAGTGGGTGGGCAACGGCAATAACCGGACCTGCAACCTGGTAACCACCTGCGCGGATAAATTCGGCGGAGTGAAAAAAACCTACCGTCCGGCGCCTTCGGCCAGCTGTGGTACCAGCGTGCCTAATTAACCCAAATGGGCTGAACGCCTGCATTTAGGTTAAGGGTTATCAAGCGGGGTGGTTTCTGCGCCACCCCGCCTTGGTCCTGCCGGCATTTTATCAATAGCATAATATTACCGTTCCTCAGGGTATTGAATTTCCATAATAAATATTCACCTGACAGGTTTGAATATTGGTTCGTTCGCAGGATGCGCCCCATGTATAAACGCCCGTTGTTATTCGTTAGTTATACATTTTTTATTATTGTCATTACAACCATTATGACTTCGGTATATTTCCACGTTTACGTTATTAATCAACCCGAAAGTGAGGGCGTGAGAGCTATTGCGCCTGAGAAGGTGAATGACAGCCCATTAACAGAGGTTAATGCTATTGTCGAAGTGTTTTCTTACGCCTGCCATTATTGCGAGATAAATGAAAGCAATATCGCCGAGTTGGAAAGAAATCTGCCCGCAGGGACCCGTTTGATACGGCTGCACCTCAATGACGACGATCACAGTGGTATGGCGGCGTTTGCGCCACTGTTTGCCACGCTGACGGTCATGGGGATCGAAGCGCGGCATCGTCCGGCCGCTTATCAGGCAATCATAAAAGAAAAGATTAATTTGGCGGATAGGCAGCACCTTGTCGGTTGGCTGAAGGCTAACGGCATTGATGAAGCGGCATACGATAGGGCCAGTGCTTCTGCACCGGTGAAAGAATTGCTGGCGTATATGTCGTCGGTAAGCCGCTATTACCAGGTCAATGCTACCCCGAGCTTTATCGTCAACAGGAAATGGCTGGCGGTGCAGGATCGCGACTTCCCGGCCTTCAGCGAGCAGTTACTGTCTCTCTTACAGCATGATAAGCCGCTGGAGCCCTGATGCGCTTCTTTTCCGTATGGGTCTATCTGGCATGGAAAAATGGCCTCGACGGCATGGTTCTCTATACCACAAAGCTTGTCGGTATCAGGGATCGGCTGGTGTGCGCCATGCTGCGGCGTATGGATTACCGCCTTTATTTGAGGCTCCGGCATCGGCTGCATTGCCGGGCATTGTTGCCGTCTGGGCAGCGCAACCGGAGCGCGGTGGCCATGGCGAATTATCGCAGTTTGCTGGGGCGCATGGATGAACTGGATTTTTCCTGGTTGATGCAGCGGCGGCGGTTGTTGGATTTTGCCGCGGTTTACGCACATAACGCCGAGCTTTTGGACCAATTAGCACAGTGTTCCGCCCGGCTTAACCGGGTGGTGGAGCCTTTGCACCGGTCTGGAGTTCCGGTGATTCTGGCGCCGATGCATACGGTTTCCGACGTGTTGGCCACGCTGGTGGGGGCTGGGGTGTATCCGGGGCTGGCCACGGTGATTGTCTCGGGTGAGGCGCAGGAGTATCTGCGACAGGCTCCAAAGTGGCAACAGAATGTTGACCTTTGTTCCATTCACGACGATCAGCGGCGGATTGCCGGCAAGTTGGCGCAGGCGATGTTGGAAGCCGCAGAACATCGCCGCAATATTATTTTGTTCCCGGATATCACACCGGATTACACGCTGAACAGCAATAAGGATCTCTCGGCCAAGCTGGCCTGCCGTTTGTTCAATCGCCCGGCGCATTTGCACAGCGGCATTGCCCGGTTGTCGCGCGCGTTACAGGCCCAGGTGGTGTTTTACTCACTCTCTTACGACGGCGGGATCCGCATTCATATCGATGAACCGGTTGCTGCAGAAAATATCGGTCATGTCCTGCCAGGGATAGTGGAAAGGACAATGGTTCGGCATGCGGATGAGTGGCTGTTATGGCATTCGCATTCATTGTTTTTTATTAATGAATAAGTCAGGGATGTAAAAAAGCATGGAGCACATTATTCCAACGCCGGTCTTTCAAAGCGAAATCAATGAATGCGGATTGGCCTGTATCGCCATGCTGGCGGAAACTCAAGGGATCGAGGCGTCTTTGACGGAGCTGCGGGCACGTTATCCGGCGTCGCAGCACGGCACTTCGCTGGCGACTTTGTGCGCCATACTGTCCGAATTGGCGCTGCCGGTTTATCCGGTGGCATTTGAACATCAAGATCTCGCCGCTCTGCCTTTGCCGGCGATTTTGCACTACGGCGCGGGCCATTATGTCGTGTTGGCTTATCGTAAAGGGAACTACGTCTGTGTAATGAACCCGGCGTTCGGCCAGCAGCTGCTGCCGCTTGGCGCGTTGAAAGCAGAAATTAGCGGCTATGCGCTGGTGTTGGATCGCGAAGGTTCCTCTACATCCCCTATGCCCGCAGGGAAGAAGCGCAACGGGCGTTGGCGCGCGTTCGCCAGCCTGAGCATGAAAGATACCGCCGCCCTTGCCGGTATTTATCGCCTGGCAGCCATGACATTCTTTATCTCGCTGACGTTATTCATTATGCCGGTGATGGTGGGCAGCGCGATTAACCAGGTATTCTCGACTGCAGGGGAAGCGGGTTTTCCTTACTTCTATTACCTGTTGGCATTTGTCGTTTCGACCGCTCTGGCGCTGGCCGTTCGCATGATTACCGAACGCTTTATCAAGCACTTCGTTTTGCTGCACAGTGCAGCCGGCTTTTCCCGTTTGCTTGATAATTCGCTGAATTTCTTCAATAAACGTGCGCCGGGTGAGATCTTCAGCCGTTTTACCAGTTGGCAAATGGCCGCCGGGCAAAAAATAGAGTTGGATAACAGCCTGCGCACCGACTGGATTATCGGTGCGATAGCCTTGGTGGCGATGTGTTATCTGAGCCCGATGCTGGCCCTGGTGCCGGTGATCGGCATGTTCCTGATGGGGGCCGTCAGCGTATGGGCCATTTATCAGGATCGCTACTATACCCAGCAGTTGCAGGCGAAAGGCGCTGCGCAAAATGACTTTATTCTGGAGACCATCCAGGGGTTTTCAACCATCAAATCTGCCGGCCTTACCGGCCAGCGGCAGCAGGGCTTCGCCGCCCACGCTCTCTCGTTGTTTAACTGCCTGCAACAACAAAAAATCTATGAGCAGGTGAAGGGTAGCGTTTACCAGTTGATCGCCAGCCTGGAGATGGTGTTTTTCATGCTGCTGGCGTTGCCATTATTGAGGAACGGCGAGCTCAGTCTGGGGGCATTCTTTGCCTACAGTTTCATCCGTGAAATTTTCACTTCTTATACCAGCAAGATCTTTTTCTCCGTCTTGCATAAAAACCAACTGCATGTGATTGACGAACGCGCGCGGGATCTGTTCCCCGCTTTGCCTTCTGCTGCCGGGCAACGCGGCGGCCGGGCGTCTGGCTTCAACGCTCGCTTGTGCTACCGCTCGGTGACGTTTGCTTACGATGCCGGCCAACCGATTTTGCGGGATCTGTCACTGTCCCTGACACGGGGGCAGTGCATCGCCATTACCGGCGGTTCCGGTGCCGGCAAGAGTACCCTGCTTAAGGTCATGGCCTGTCTGCTGGTGCCTCAACATGGCGTGCTGGAATTGGACGGCCAAACGATCGACGGCGGTGCGGCTCAGGGGTTGTTTTTCCTGCAAAGCCAGGAGGATATTTTGTTCAATGCCTCGGTATTACAGAATATTACGTTGTTTGCGTCGCCGGTGCCGGGGCAACGGGAGAGGGTCGAAAAGGCGCTGCACGGACTGGGTCTGGCCGACGCGGTGGCGAAGTTACCGGGAGGGGTGAATGCGCTGGTGCGGGAAAGTCACGCCGGCTTGTCGTTGGGGCAGCGTCAGCGCCTGTTGTTAGCGCGCGCCATGTACAGCGATTGCCCGGTACTGGTGCTGGATGAGCCGACGGCGAATCTGGATGAAGACACCGCGGGTAAGGTGATAGCTACGTTATTGGCGCACTGTCGGGAACACCGTAAGACACTGATTACCGTTACCCATAACCAGAGGCTGCTGCCGCTGTTTGATCGGGTTTTACACATGGCGGAAGGTCGTTTGGAAACCGCAGCTTCTCCCCACGCAGCGGTGAGATGCCATACGGCGGCTGAGTGACATGATGAGGAAAAAAATGTTTTTCAGCCTGATGGGGCTGTTTGCCATTGTGCTGTCGATCGCCGGAAGTTTGGCGCTGCTGAACCGTCCGGGCGCAATGGACCCGTCGAACGCAGTGCGCATCGGCCGTGGCGACATCGAGAAAAACGTTTTGGCCACAGGCATTCTAAAACCGGCTCTGCAGGTCAATGTGGGCGCGCAGGTAAACGGGCAGTTGAAAAAGCTGTATGTCAAACAGGGCGATCGAGTGAGCCAGGGGCAACTGTTGGCTGAAATAGATCCGACCTTGCAGAAAAACGAACTGCGCAAATCACAGGCTGAGTTGCAAAGCGCGCAGGCGCAGAAACTGATGAATGAGGCGTTGTTGACGCAATACCAACTGGAACTCACACGCCAGAGGGTACTGCGACGAGATAGTGCCGGCGTACTCAGCGATCTGGAAAAGGCTCGGGCGCAGCGGGATGCCCAACTGGCGCAACTCAAGGTGAATGAGGCGCAAATCGTTCAGGCGGAAATGGCGTTGGAAACCGCCAGAGCTAACCTGGCCTTTACGCGCATTGTTGCCCCCATTGACGGTGACGTGTTGGGCATTGTTACTCAGGAAGGGCAAACCATTGTCTCTTCGCAGAGTGCGCCGACCCTGCTGGTACTGGCCAACGTGGATACCATGATGGTGCATACCCGGATATCGGAAAACGACATCCTGAAAGTACGGGTGGGGCAACCGCTGTGGTTCTACTCGGCAGCCGATCCCAAATGGCGCTATGACAGCGTGATGGGGACGATACAGCAAGCGCCGTCCGAAGCACTGGAGGCCGATCCGATGAGCAGAAATCTGAGCCAGCAGTCGTCGGCGGTGTACTACAACGGCGTTTTTGCCGTCGCTAACGGCGAGCGCCGGTTGCGCACCTCGATGACGGCGCAGGTGTTCATCGTTACCGACCGGGCGACGAACGTGCTGCGGGTACCGATGGCTGCGCTCGGTGCGCCGCAGGGCGAGGGCCTATATCAGGTACGGGTGCGCCAGGGGGAACAGACTGTGTCGCGCCAGGTGCGGACAGGCATTAGCGATCGCGGTTACGCCGAAGTTCTGGCAGGGCTGGAGGAAGGTGAGTGGGTGCTAATGGCACCTCAGAATGACGCAGAGGAAGATCATGACCGCTAAGGCCACCCCAGTGATCGTTTTGGAAAATGTTTCCCGAGACTTCAACGCCGGCGAGCACAGGGTAAGGATATTGAAACACATCTCGTTGTGCATTCGGCGTGGTGAAATGGTGGCTATTGTCGGTGCCTCCGGGTCCGGAAAATCGACACTGATGAACATCATCGGCTGTCTCGACAAACCCTCTCAAGGCGTAGTCCGCATCAACGATGTGGCGATTCAGCAGGCAGACGGCGAGCGGTTGGCGCAACTGCGCAGCCGCCATGTCGGTTTTATTTTTCAACGCTATCACCTGATGCCGTACCTGACAGCCAGTGAAAATGTGGCGATCCCGGCGTTGTATACCGCTATGCCTGCTGCTGAGCGCCGCCTGCGAGCGCAGGGCCTGCTGGCGCGTTTGGGATTGTCCCAACATGGGCGCCGCCGCCCGGCCCAGTTGTCCGGCGGGCAGCAGCAGCGGGTCAGTATTGCTCGCGCTCTGATGAACGGTGCGGAAATCATTCTGGCGGATGAACCTACCGGCGCGTTGGACAGTGTCAGCGGCCAGGAGTTGATGGGCATTCTGCATGCGTTGCACGCGGCCGGGCATACCATCGTCATCGTCACGCACGATCGCCGGATTGCGGAGCAAGCTGAGCGGATCATTGAGATCGGCGACGGAGAGATCGTTACCGATCGCCATAACGACACGCGTCGGGTACCGGCTGACGGGCATTTTCCAGCGCTTTCCGCCCCGCTTCGTCGGGCGCACCTCTGGCCGGCTTTCAGGGAGGCCGTCAGCATGGCCTGGCGCGCTTTGCTTGGGCACCGGGTTCGGGCGTTATTGTCGATGCTCGGCATCATCATCGGCATCGCTGCGGTTGTCTCCTCGATCGCCATCGGCGAGGGGACCCGGCAAAACATCCTGAATGAAATCAGTCAGCTTGGTACCAGCTCGCTGGAGATCCGCCCGGGGTTGGGATGGGAAAAGAAACGCCCGGATTTTGAACGCTCGCTGAGCTTGCAGGATGTCGCACTGCTCTCTGCATTGGCGTATATCGACAGCGTTTCCCCGGTAGCCAGTGCTCAGGTGCTGGCCGTTCGGGATGGCAAGCAGGTGCAACTTCCCGTAATGGGGGTCGGTAACGGTTATTTTCGGACGCAGGGCACTCGTTTGATCTCCGGCAGCACTTTTACTCAACAGGACTTAGACCAACGCGAACCGGTGGTGATTATCGATACGCAGCTTAGGCAGGTGCTGTTCTCCTCCTTGCGGGATCCGATCGGAGAAGTGCTGCCTCTGGCGGGCGTTCCTTATCGGGTCATAGGCGTGGCGGAACGCAAGGGAGCTAAATACGCCGGCGCTCAGCCACTTGCCTGGTTGCCTTACACCTCTTTGACCGGCCGCATATCGGGCGACATGCCGCTGGAATCGATAGTGATGCGTGTGCGAGAAGGGCTTTCGCTGACCCAGGCTCGAGATGATGTGGAGCGGCGCTTGATTTTGGAACATGGTCGGCGGGATTTTTTCACGGTGACCGATGACCAGATGACGCAAGCCCTACAGAAAGCCTCCGCCTCTATGAGCTGGCTGATTACAGCCATCGCAGGCATTTCATTGTTGGTTGGCGGAGTGGGGGTGATGAACATCATGCTGGTGTCGGTAACGGAACGCACCCATGAGATAGGCATTCGCTTGGCGGTTGGCGCCAGGGAAAGAGACATTATGCGCCAGTTTTTGATAGAGGCGGTGGTCATCTGCAGTTTGGGCGGTGCCATGGGCATTGCCTGTTCCGCCCTGGTTTGCCTGGCGCTGGCCTGGTTGACGCCGCAGGTCACCATGGTATTTACCTGGCCGCCATTGCTGTTGGCCTGTGGTTTTTCGGCGCTGATCGGCGTGGGGTTTGGCTTTTTTCCGGCGCGCACCGCCGCCCGGCTACAGCCCGTAGAGGCATTGGCGCGCGAATGAGAAAATTTTTAACGTTGCTTTTTGTTTTGCTGATCGGTGGTTGCGGGGGGAGCTCTGCCGGCGGGGAAGCGCAGCGGCAGCTATTACTGCCGTCACAATGGCGCATTGCCGACGAGGATGTCGGGGCGCTACGTAGCGATGGTGCTTGGTGGGACAATTTTAACGATCCGCTGCTGTCGGCTGTGATCGGCGCTGTGCTGGCAAGTAATCAAGATCTGGCACTGGCCGGCTTGCAATGGCGCGAGGCCCTTTTGGACGCTGAGCTGGTGAACGGCAACCTGACCCCGGATATGGCCGCCAACCTGAGTGGCCGCAATATCAGAACGCTGCAGAGCGCAACGCGACCTCAGGAGATCTACCAGACGGCCTTCTCCCTGAGCTATGAATTGGACCTGTGGGGCAAGTTGGCGCGGGCCCGTGAACAGGCTGAATGGCTGGCCGACGCCTCCGAATTGGACCGGAAAAATACGGCGCTGGTGCTGATTGGCACCGCTGCTCGCTTATATTGGCAAATCGCCCATTTGAACCAGCAAAATCGGCAGCAGCAGGTTGCGGTGGCGATCGCCCGAAACACCGGGCAACGGGTGAAGGCGCGGCATGCCGCTGGTGACGTCGGAAAGTTTGAAGTGTTGCAGGCCGAGCAAAAGTTGCTTGAACGAGAAAACCAGCAGCATGACCTGCGCCGGCAACGGGAGAACTCGCGTAATTCCCTGGCGCTGCTGTTTGGTCAGTCGCCGTTTGCACGGCGTTGGGAGCGTCAATCGCTGGCTATCGAGAGTGTCGCCATTGTTCAACGCCAGCCGGTAGCCGTGATTGCGCAGCGGCCTGATGTCCAGGCTGCGGAACGGCGGTTGCGAGCTGCTCTGGCGGGAGCCGAGTTGGCTCGTTTGAATTTTTACCCGGCACTGAGCCTGGATGCCGCGCTGGAGGCGGGCAGCCGGGTCTTTCGGCAATGGTTCAGCGATCCGACGCGCGCGCTGGGGATATCGTTGACGCTGCCGTTTATTGAATGGCGCAAGATGCAATTATCCAGCGAGAAAGCGCTGTTGCAGGCGCAGCGGGCGGAAATCCAGTTTCGTGATGCCGTCTATCGTGCCTTGGCGGACGTGGATAATGCTATGGAGCAGCGTTTGGAAGCGCAACGGCAAATCGATAACCAACGGCAGCATCTGACGATGAGTCGGCAAGGCGTTATTTTGGCGCAGAACCAATATCAGGCCGGTGCGGTGTCATTGCAGACGTTGCTGGATGCTCAGGATGCGCTGTTGTCCAGTGAGAATGCGCTGTCGGAGCAGCAGTACCGTTATCTGAATGCCACCATGCAACTGTGGTTGGCGCTGGGGGGCGCAGCATCTCGGAATCAAGGGAAAGGAATTAAACATGGATAAGGGAAGATTGCAGAGGCGGGTTGTGGTAACCGGCTACGGTGCTGTAACGGCATTAGGCACCAATGCGCAACAAAATTGGCAGGCTATTATGGCGTGCCGATTAGCCTATCGGTATCACGACAAATCGGCTGCGGGGATCCGCTCACGTTTTTTTGCGTTGATGGATGAAGAGCCGCCGCTTGAAGGCATATCGCGGGCGACCCTGCGTCGATTACCGCGTTTTGCTCGGCTGGCCTTGGCGGCGGCGACGGAAGCGATAGACATGGCATTCTCTTCAGCCTCGACTGGGCCGGCACATTTTTATCCTTCGCTGGATTGCGGTGCCATTATCGGCAGTGGGTGGGGCGGGCAGGATGAGATCCTGGTGAATAACGTGGATTATCAGTATTCAGGCCTGGGCCGATTGTTCGGCGGTTTTCATGCGATGCCCAATATCGCGACGGCGATCTGCAGCCAGCGTTGGTTGCTCAGGGGATATCAGAGTTCACCTGCCGCTGCCTGCGCAACGGGGAGCATAGCTATTGGCGAGGCGTTTGAGATTATCCGCAGTGGCCGCGCAACCATGATGTTGGCCGGCGCTGCCGAGTCGCTGAGGAACAATGGCGCTATATGGAATATGGATGTACTGCGTGTGTTGAGCAATGAGCAGCAGGATATCACCAAAGCCAGTTGCCCATTTAGCCGGGCGCGCAACGGCTTTGTGTTGGCTGAAGGGGCGGCGGTGCTGTGCCTGGAAGAACGCGATGCCGCTCTGGCGCGTGGCGCAACGATATTGGGAGAAATCAAAGGATACGGCAATTATTCGGACGCCTTCGATCTTACTGCTCCAGCGGATGACAAGCAGGCCAGAGTGAAAACCATGCAACGGGCGCTTGCGCAGGCGGGTCTTGGCAGCCACGAAATCGACTATATCAACGCGCATGGCACTTCAACGCCGCTCAACGATCTCAATGAAACCGAAGCCATCAAACTGGCGCTGGGAGCGGATGCATACCGAACTCCACTTTCCAGCACCAAATCTTATACCGGTCATCTGATCGCCGCCTCCGGCAGCTATGAATCCATCCTCTGTTTGCAGGCTCTTCAGCAACAGGTCATCCCGGGCACTTGCCATTTGAACGAGGCCGATCCGGCCTGCGATCTTGACTATGTTAGCGAAGGGCATCGCTGCGGGGATTTGAGGCACGTCATGAACCTCAGCTTTGGTTTTGGGGGCGCTAATGCGGCATTGGTGTTTGGCAAGGCCGATATTAATAACCAGCAGGAATGATGATGGAAAAGTACCCAATCTTGTATGAAGCTATTTGCACCCTGCTATACGAGGCCAGGGAGTTGGATCGGGCATCCCTGTCGGCAGATATACCTTTGCGGCAGTTAGGCTTGGATAGCCTGGATTATGTGGAGTTGATGCTGCTGGCCAAGCGAGAGTTCGGGATATCACTCAGTGCGGAAATGTTTATTGACCAGCCGGATCTGACATTATCAGAGCTCTGTCATTATATGTCCGCGCAATAACTGTCTATCCGTCGTCTTTCAAGCACAGCGTTGTTGCCTGCACGCATTGACGTGGCCCGTCCATGGGCCACTCTCCTCCGCCCCCGATTATCATTCCTCGATATCGATAAATAAGACGATGAAATTATCAATATGCACTGTGTGAGTATTCTTAGTTCCTTTTGTTACATATAAAACAGGGCTTGGAACAGCCGTGAAACATTGTTAGGAATATTCTTTATTTATAGCGACGACTGGCCGGTTCTTGTGATGACAATCTCTTTTCTTGGCGTTCTAAGTAGGTTTTTTTTAATGAAATAGAGGTTGTACATGTTGAAATCATTAACCTTACTCAGGATTGCATGCTCAGCATGCGGTTCATTTTTAGCATAAATCATGTCGGCACTTTTCAACTTCAACCAGAGCTGTTCAGTCAGATCAAATCCGCTATACTCCGCGCAGGATGCAGGAACCTATCCGTAAACCGGAGTACGCTCCGCGTATCCATTGTGGTGATGTAAAAGGAAAATGACAGCCACATTTTTCTGATCAAAGTAATAGAGGTACCATGTCCAATCGTAAACATCTAATGCCTTCCGAAGTTGAAAGGTTGCTTGAGGTTACGCTGCAGGGGAAGAATCCAGAACGTGATTACTGCCTGATATATATGTGTTTTATACATGGTTGTCGCGCCAGTGAAATTGGCGGCTGGCGACTCTCGGATATCGATCTTGAGGGCGGTAATATCTATGTCCATCGGTTGAAGAATGGTTTTTCCACCGTGCACCCATTATACCTGCGTGAAAGGCAATGCCTGCGGCGCTGGCTGGAAAAACGCAAAGAGCACCGTGGGGCCGATGGAGAATGGTTATTCCTTTCCAACCGGGGAGGACGCCTGTCACGTCAACGAATTTATTCTCTGATTCGGCATTACAGCAGAGCGGCTAAATTGGAAGTAAACGCTCACCCTCATATGCTGCGTCACGGCTGTGGATTTGCGTTGGCCGATCGTGGGATCGATACCCGGTTAATTCAGGACTACCTGGGGCATAAGAATATCCAGAATACAGTCATTTATACCGCCAGCAACGCGCAAAGATTCAAGGAAATTTGGTAAGCAGGATTTAAGTTAATATATTTAAGGAGTCACTTTGAACTAAAGTGAAACATACTGTAAGGACGTGTAAAACCAATGTCAATACTCGCATCAGCACTTTCCTAAATATTAGATTTTTTTATTTAAAAACAAAAGGATGAACGGTATTCATTTAAATTATCGCCAGCCATGATCTAAGTATAATCCTGCTTAATATTCAACCTCACTAAGTAATCCATTCAAGGTTCTGATTTTTTCAACCATTTATCCTTGCATGACCCTCTAATTGCTTAATAAAAAACTAAAATAAATTAAATAATCAGCATAAAAAACCAAAGGAGTCACTTTAGTTCAAAATGAACCGTTTGGATGAATAGGCTCGCGGCAATGAATCACCCCCGTCAGTGAATACATCTCGGTTTGTGAACTAAATAAAAGGAGTGACATAAGGTTATGTCGGAAATAAACCAATGCATTTTTTGCATTATTAAAAGGAAATTAGGATGAAAAAGAATCTGCTGGCTTTAGCCGTTGTTAGCGCGTCCGTATTTGCCACTTCGGCATTCGCTGCCGATGGCGTAGTCAACTTCAAGGGCTCGATTACCGATCAGTCCTGTACCGTAGATACCACATCTAAAAACAAGGAAGTTGTCTTGGGTAAGGTTTCCAAAGACGCATTCACCTTGGGCAAGACCGCAGGGGCCAAACAGTTCAGCCTGGTACTGAAAGATTGCCCGAAAACAGTTTCTGGCGCCACGGTGCGTTTTGACGGTACCAAAGTCGTGGGCCAGGCCGGTTTACTGGAGCTGACGGCGGCTACTGATGCAGCGACCGGTGTGGGGGTACAACTGCTGGATGATCAGAACAACGTGATTAATCTGGGCGTAGATTCACGCATTTACACTCTGGTTTCCACTGGGGATAACACGCTGGACTTTATGGCCCGTTATTACGCCTATGCAGCTGTTGGTACTGGTAGCGCCAACGCGACGGCAAACTTTACCGTCGTCTACCAATAAGGGCTTAGCTGACTTTCGGCAGTGAGTTAAATGGGCCAGGGAAAACTCCCCCTGGCTCTTTAATCATGGATGACCAGGACGGAAAGAGAATGAAAGCAGGATATTTCACGTTGGTTGCAGCGTTGCTGATGATGTTTTGGGTACCGGCCCAGGCTGGGGTGGTAGTGGGCGGGACCCGTCTGATTTATGACGGCGCCAAAAAAGAGTCTGCATTGAATATCAGCAATCCGGACGCCGAGCCTTACCTGATCCAATCGTGGGTTGACGCGCAAGAGGGCGACAGTGCCAAAGCGCCTTTTATCATTACGCCACCACTTTTCCGGCTGGATGGCGGGCAAAATAACCTTTTGCGGGTAGTGCGCGCGGGCGGCAATCTGCCGTCAGACAGAGAGTCGCTGTATTGGCTGAACGTAAAAGCCATTCCGTCGGTAGAGAAGAAAGACAACACGTTGCAAATTGCGATCAAGACTCGCATCAAGCTGATTTATCGCCCGCAAGGCCTGTCCGGCAATCTGGAAGAAGCGGTCGGCAAGCTGACGTGGCAGCGCAGCGGCAACGCTTTACGGGTGACCAACCCGTCTCCTTATTACCTCACCTTTTTCAATTTAAAGCTCAACGGCAGCGCTGTTGCCGGCAGCACTATGGTTGCGCCGCAGACCACCGCCAGTTTCCCGCTGTCAGCGGGGGGGAGTGCAGGTGGAAACCTCAGTTGGCAAATAATCAATGACTACGGAGGTACCGGAAAGACGTTCGCCAGTACGTTATAACGGATTATTTTACAAAGATTTTATCCCCAGACAGAAAATGGGGGAAGGATACGGCTTGCCTGATTTTAGCGGCGGCCGGAAGGATCGGGACAGGGAGTTAAAACGATGAATAACCCGAATTGTATTGGTTTGCGAAGATCCAAATCGATCTTGGCATGTCTGTTTTCCTGCCAGGCGATACTGCTGAATTCACCGAGCGTGGCGCAAGCGCGTGATTACTTTAACCCTGCGTTGCTGGAAATAGATAACCCGGCGCTGCGCGGAGCGGATCTTTCAGTTTTCGAGGAAAATAGCACCCAGGCACCGGGAAGTTACCGGGTCGATCTTTATCTTAATGGCCAGCAGGTGGATTCCCTGGATGTCGAGTTCAGGCTCCAACAGGATGCGGCAGGGAAAAAAACGCTGCAGCCCTGCCTTAGCGCTGAAAAACTGACCGAGTTAGGTGTCAGGTTGAATTCACTTCCGGCGATCGCCGGCTCGGATGATTGCATCAACCTGGAGCAGGCCATTCCACAGGCAAAGGCCACTTTTTTGTTCAACCAGTTGCGGCTGAATTTGAGCATTCCCCAGGCTGCTTTGAATTTGAACGCGCGAGATTACGTATCCCCTGACAAGTGGGATGCCGGTGTACCGGCTCTGTTGGTCAACTATAGCTTCTCGGGTGCCAACAGCCAGGTGAGTGAAAGCAAAGGGCAGGGCAATGACAACTATTATCTCAACCTGCGCTCAGGAATTAACTGGGGTGCCTGGCGGCTGCGCAACTATTCGGTGTGGAACCAGCATAACGGTGGCGCCTCTTCATGGCGTTCGATCAATACCTATTTGCAGCGCGATATCATTGCCTTGCAGAGCCGTTTGACCTTAGGTGATAGCAGCACTTCTAGTGATGTTTTCGACAGCGTGCAGTTTCGTGGCGGTCAGTTGGCCTCGGAAGATGAAATTCTGCCGGATAGCATGAAAGGTTATTCACCGATAGTACGTGGGATTGCGCGCAGCAATGCCCAGATTGTGATTCGACAGAATGGTTATGTGATCTACCAAAGCTATGTGGCGCCCGGTGCGTTCGAGATTACCGATCTTTACCCCACCGGCGGTAGTGGCGATCTGAATGTGAGCGTGCGGGAAGCCAATGGCCAGGAGCAAAACTTTGTGGTGCCTTATGCCGTAGTGCCGGTTCTGCAGCGCGAGGGGCGGTTCAAATACAGCCTCACCAGTGGGACATATCGTTCTTACGGCAGTGAGGTCGATGAACGGCCTTTCAGTCAGGCTACCGGCATTTATGGGCTGCCTTGGGGGGCGACTTTATACGGCGGCATACAGGCCGCGAGCAAGTATCAAGCCTTGGCTTTGGGTTGGGGGCAAAACCTGGGAACTGTCGGGGCCTTGTCCGCCGACGTTACCCAAGCCTGGACCAAACAGGAAACCCAGCCCAAGGACCAGGGGCAATCATGGCGTTTACGCTACGGTAAAAACGTTATCGAAACCGGCACCAACTTCAGCCTGGCCAGTTATCGCTATTCCACTCGCGGCTTCTACACCCTGCAAGAGGCGTTGGAAAGTTATGGCGGTAACAATGCCAAATATAACGACCACAAGAAAAGCCGCGCCGAATTGATATTGAGCCAGAACCTGTGGGAAGGGGGCGGAACGCTGTCACTCAGCCTGTTCAACGAGGATTACTGGAATGATAGCCGCCGTTCGCAATCGGCCAGCGTTGGCTACAACAACAACTGGCAAAGCGTTAGCTACGGTTTCAATTACACCTTCAGCCAGAACGGTTTTGACAGTAACGGCCAGCGTAACAACGTGCGCGATCACATCCTGGCCTTTAACGTCAGCGTCCCGTTGAATAAATGGCTGCCGGGCAGTTACGCCACCTACAACATGAACAGCAGCCGCAATGGCCCCACCAGCCATAACCTTGGGTTGAGTGGCAGCGCACTGGAAGGCAATAACCTGAACTACAGCCTCAGCCAGGGATATACCGGAAAAGGGGGAGGCGCCAATGGCAGCATTCAAGCCGACTATAAAGGCTCCTTGGCTGAGCTGAACCTGGGCTATGGCTACGATCGCCATCGTCAGCAGGTGAACTACGGGATCCAGGGCGGTGTTTTGGTGCATCAAAACGGCATCACGCTGTCGCAGCCATTGGGCGACACGGTAGCGCTGGTACAGGCGCCCGGTGCCGCGGGTGTCAATGTGCTGAATCAGACAGGTGTGAATACCGATTGGCGCGGTTATGCGGTAGTGCCCTATCTGACACCGTACCGCCGCAATATCGTTGGATTGGACGGTGATTCTTTTGCCGACGATGTGGATATGACCCTCAGCAGTCAAACGGTGATCCCGACTCGCGGTGCCGTAGTGCGCGCCAGTTTTAGTCCCAATGTCGGTTTGCGCGTACTGATGACGTTGTTAACCAGGGCCGGAAGCCCGGTCCCGTTCGGCGCGACCGTCAGCGCTCTTAATGATCCGAAGGGCAATGCCAGTATTGTCGGTGACGGCGGACAAGTTTACCTGGCTGGGTTGGCTGACAGCGGTCGGCTGCAGGTCAAGTGGGGAAATGGCGCTGCGCAACAGTGTCAGGTCAGCTATCAATTGGCTAACCAGCCTGAAAGCGGTGGGATTCGCTTGGTCAAGGGTCTGTGTTTATAAGGTGCGTGTGATGACAACAGTAAAATCAACTCAACGAATAACGCTTGTATATAGTGTTCTATTTGCCTCTCTGCTCGGCGCTCAGCCGGCTCTAGCCGCTTTGGGGCAATGTAAACCGTCGGGGGGGCCCCATCCTTTTTCGTTTACTTTTACACCTACGCTTACTAATCCGGCGCAGAACGTCGCCGGCCTGGTGATTGAAAACGCTGCGGGCAATAACTGGAACCTGAGCGGTACTTATGATGTGCAGTGCGAATGTAAAAGCCGTACTGCTTCCTATATCACCGCCAAGTCCAGCCTGCCAACGCAGACTCATAGCGACGGACGTTTATCTTATTACGCGTTGAACGAGTATCTGGCTGTTGCCAGCGAAGTCTATGTAGCCGGTTATAGGAATGAGTACATCCCTACCCCCTTCAGTAATGTATCGAATTTAAAAAACGAAATGGGTCAGGATGAGAGTTGCGCCAGTGCGCACTATTCCAGCGGTGCCAGAGGGCGAATTCATTTGTACTTTCGGCGCCCGTTTGTCGGTCAGACCATCATTCCCAGTACCCAACTGGTTGAAACCTATGTTGCGGTATCCAACGGGGTGAGCAGCGTGGTTCCGGTATCTACCGTATCGATGAGCGGGGTGGTGACGGTACCGCAAAATTGCGAGATTAGCCCACAGACGGTAGTGGTGGATTTTGGCGATATCCTGTCTACCAGTTTGCGGACTAAAGGGATGATGCCGCCGGGTTTTACCCCGCACCAGAAAGAGTTGACCCTGGCCTGCCGCAATATTTCCTCTGGAGTCAAAGTCAGCCTGTCATTCAGAGGAGAGGTTGATAGCAATATGCCCGCAGCGCTGAGAACCAGCAACAGTAGCATTGGGGTGATGATCGAGGACCGATTTGGCGCCCCCATTTCGCCACAAAGCGGTCGTTTGCCGGTTGATTTTCTCTATCCCAGCCAGAGTGGTAGCACCAGATTCAGCGTGTATCCGATAAACACCACCGGGCAGGTGCCTGCGGCTGGTGTATTCACCGCCACTGCGACCATCCAGGCAGAAATGGAATAACTGGAACTTTATGGGTAGCGGGTCATTTGATTCTTAAAGAAAAGGAAATTGCTATGTTTAATGGCTTTAGCGGAATAAGCCGGATAATGATTCTTGTCGGTATTTTCCAGGGGGGAATTCCGGCGGTAGCGGTGGCGGCGAAACTCCAAATAACCGGCAATATTAAGGCGGCTCCCTGCGTTGTAGATGGGGCAAACAGTAATATCCAGGTTAACCTCGGCGACACTATTTCCGCCGCCACTTTGGCTGGCTCCGGCTCTGCCAGCGAATGGATAGAGTTTCCCATAACGCTGAAAAATTGTCCGGCCACCACAACTTCGGCGACTGCGACCTTTACCGGCTCGGCGGCAGAGGAGAGCGGTACTTTATATAAGAACAACGGGACCTCGAGCCGAGTGCAGATTGAGTTGCAAAATCAGAGAGGTGTAAATCTGGGCAATAATAAGAGCATGGTTCAATTGGTCAATCAATTCACGCATGAGGCCAAATTTGATCTCCGTGCTCGAGCATACAGCACTTATGGTGGTGCAACGCCCGGCAGCATAGACGGTGTACTGCAAATTTCTTTTATTTATGAATAGATATTTATCCGGCGAACTTACGGCATCGGATTTCTGAGCAAACGGCCATTTACGCTGAAGTTTTATCGCGATCCAAAACGCTAAACTTGGTGACACTGACCGGACAAGTAACCGTAATAACAAATCGGAGGCGGTGATATGAATAACTATTATCAACCCAGTATTTCGCTAGCTTCAAATGATGCATACGATAAAAAGAATGGTAATGCAGTCATTATGGAACCTTGCCCGGTCACCGCGCTTGGAATACGTAATAAATTAATTGAATCATGTGGTTATCGCCAGGACAAGATCCTGCACGTCAGGTGTCTTGCCGATCTGCCGTCCGTATTGCTCAAACACAGGCCCCGCTTATTAATTATGGAGCTGTGTGGCAAGTCAGAGTCGGTGCTGGATGGCTTACGCCTGATTGCTGAGGTACAAGCGGGCTCTCCCCAAACCGCATTGCTGGTTTGCACGGCGTTGGATGAGTCCAGAATATTGAGGCAGTTAATTGCCTCCGGTATTCACGGATTGATGCTAAAACAAGAGCCCGCTATCGCCCTGACGCACTGTGTACAGCAGGTATTGGCAGGAAAATGCAGCTTTAGCCACCGGATCCGCCAGCGTCAGTTGCATGAAGCCACTCCAGGGCGCCCTCTGACCATCCGTGAACTGGATGTCTTGGCAGAGTTGTTCTCCGGTAAGAGCGTGTCCAGCGTGGCCTTGACGATGCGTCGGGATATCCGCACCGTCAGTACACATAAACGCAATGCCATGCTGAAGCTGGGTTTTCACAATGATGGTGAGTTATATCTTCAGGGAAAATGGATGGCCATGAATGGCCCGTCCTTTGTCCGTTAACGGCGCCTGATAGCGCATTAACGCGGCAGGAGAGATAAGACAGGAGCAGAATATGTATTCTTCGCGTCATCAACCTCTACACATCGCATTAATGGATCGTTGTCCCTTAATGCTTGATGGGCTGGCCAGTTTTATTGGTTCTCTCTCGAGATCGGGAAAGATTGTGGTGCAGGAAACCAGTATGAGGGACGCCGCAGATAGTGTGGTCTATCAGCAGGCTAACGTCCTGATTGCGGAGTTAGCCGGTGTGGATGAGACTACCGTACAGGGGCGGGAGATTCTGCTTAATCTGTGCATGCAATTGCCGGCACTCAGAGTGGTGGTTTACACCCGTAGCCAAAGTGCCGAAGAGTTGGGCCCGTTATTGAGTCAGCCTAATATCAGCATCGTCGCTCGAGATGACGCATTGCCACTGGTGGCTGAATTCTTCAACCGGGTTCTGAACGGTGAGCGGGTACTGAGTCCGCAGATTGGTACCTGTTTGGCTCGTTCTGCCTGCCGTGAGACTTCTGTCATGCACGAGCTGACTCGTTGCGAAAGTGATGTTATGGCTTCTTTGTTTAACGGTATGAGCCTGCGGCAAATAGCCGATCTGCAGTGTCGCAGCATCAAAACGATCAGTGCGCATAAATGCAGTGCGATGCGTAAACTTCAAGTGACAAACGATAGCGAATTGTTTTCTCTGCACACCAGGATTACCCGGAAATTTTCCGGGGAGTAGCTAAAGCACTCTCGGTGTCGGGAATAACCCATGAAACAGGGTACGCCTGAAGACGCTTAATGCGTCTTCAGAAATAGTGAGCCCCTGGACGACTATACTGGCGTTATATATTGATGATGCGGAAGCGCTCCACGTTGGTAGCGGTATAAATGACCGTATTCTGGATGTTTTTATGCCCCAGGTAATCCTGAATCAACCGGGTATCGACACCTCTGTCGGCCAGGGCATAACCGCAGGAGTGGCGCAACATGTGAGGATGAACCTGAACGCTGATGCCGGCCATCTCGCCGTACATCCTCATCAATCGATACAGCTGTTGCCGTGAAATTTGCCCGCCGTGGCGCGATAAAAACAGCCACTGGCTGTCCGCTTCAAGGTAACCGGAACGTTGGCCAAGCCACTTCAACAGGGCATCACGTTCCCTGGGTTGTATGGGGTGTTGGACTGAAAAGCCATTTTTCAATCGGAATATATGTACCCGATTGGTGGTCATATCAATATCTTGTAAGCGTAATGAACGCAGTTCACTGACCCGTAAACCATGAATAAAACACATCAATAACAAGCAGCGGTCCCGAATACTGTTTTTACCTTCATGAACGGCTGAGATAAGCTGCTCAATTTCAACCTGGCTGAGAAATTTCCTTTTCTTCATCTTAATTACCTGGATGTTGAATGTTGGCTGATTTTTACCTGTGATTTTTTATTAAAGCATTGAATGATAAGTAACGGCAAAGAAAATAAAGTGACTGCACTTTTGCATGGAGAGGTTATTTATATGTTTTCTATTATTTTATGTTCACGGTGAATGCTTTGCTTTTATATTTTTGTTTACATCCTTAACAATGCTGCTGTTTGTTTCTTTTTGTTAATTTGCAGTCTCTTTTTATTTGAAAATAATTTAATGCTGCCGATAAAGCTTTCTTCTCAGATAGGCCAGGCTCTCCCCTCCGTTTATCGTTACCTGTGCGGATTACATTTCTGCAGATGAAGGGCCATGGATGAGAATTATTATTGATATCATTCTCTCGCCGCTTACAATGCTTGCCATCTCAAGATGGCAGGGTAAGGGTTTCTCATGGAGTTGCTTCGGGTGGTTTACCACCAGTATCGTTGGCCGTTTCTGGCGGTAATGGCGTTGACCATGGCCAGCGCGGCGCTGGGCATTGGTATCATTGCCTTTATAAATTTGCGGTTGATGACGGTGACCGGCAACCCACTGACCGTGCTGCCGGAATTCCTCGGGATTCTGGCGCTGTTGATGGCGGTGACGTTAGGATCTCAGTTGGCGCTGACCACGCTCGGTCATCATTTCGTGTTCCGGCTGCGTGGCCAACTTGTGAAGCGGATCCTGGATACCGATATCGAACGGATTGAACAATTGGGCAGCGCCTCTCTACTGGCGAGCCTGGCCAGCGACATCCGCACCATCACCCTTGCCTTTGTCCGCCTGCCAGAATTGGTGCAGGGGGTGATACTGACGCTGGGGTCTGCGGCCTATCTGGGTTGGCTTTCACCGCGGATGCTGGCGGTGACCGCAGTCTGGGTGGCGGTGACGGTGATTGGCAGCGGATATCTGGTATCGCGGGTGTATCGTCACCTGAGCAGCGTGCGTGAGGCGGAAGAGTTTCTTTACCAACACTACCAGTCAGCCATTGACGGGCGTAAAGAGTTGGCGCTGAACCGCGACCGCGCGAAAGCGCTCTACCAACAGGCCTATCAACCGGATGCCGAAGACTACCGCTACCATATTATCCGTGCCGATACCTTCCATCTCAGCGCTGTGAACTGGTCGAATATCATGATGCTGGGGGCTATTGGCCTCGTGTTCTATATGGCCAACAGTCTGGGCTGGGCAAATACCGCCGTTGCGGCTACCTATTCACTGACACTGCTGTTTCTGCGCACGCCATTGCTGCAGGCTGTGGGGGCTTTCCCGACGCTGATCGGTGCCGAAGTGGCCTTCAATAAGATCAAAGCTTTGCGGCTTGCCGATTATCAGCCTGCGTTTCCTGCGGTTGAAGCCAAAACCTGGGAAACGCTGGAACTGCGTGACATCGTATTTCATTACGGCGCTACGGAGCAGAAAGCCGGGTTTGCCGTCGGGCCGGTCTCTGTGACATTGCGCCGCGGTGAGTTGGTGTTTCTGATTGGCGGCAACGGCAGCGGAAAATCCACGCTGGCGATGCTGTTGACCGGGTTATATCAACCGGTCAGTGGACAGATCCTGTTGGATGGCGTCGAGCAGAACCTGGCGAGCATGCCCGGCTATCGCCGTTTGTTTTCCGCTATCTTTACCGATTTTCACCCATTCCACCATTTGCAGGGGCCCGATGGTCAACAGCCTGACGCCGAACTGGTGGAACGTTGGCTTAACCGGTTGAATATGAAAGGCAAACTGGAGTTTAATGGCCTGCGAGTGACCAATCCTCAACTGTCGCAAGGGCAGCGCAAACGTCTGGCACTGCTGCTGGCGGTGGCGGAACAGCGAGATATCCTGCTGCTGGACGAATGGGCGGCGGATCAGGACCCGCAATTTAGGCGCATTTTTTATCGCGAGTTGTTACCGCAGCTGCGCGAGTTGGGTAAAACGGTATTTGCCATCAGCCATGACGACCACTATTTCGAACATGCCGATCGGCTGCTGCAAATGCGTGACGGGCGTCTCATTGAATTGTCCGGCAGCGAACGTGAGCGCGCCAGCAAGGACTCTGTTACGCAGATTAGCTGATTTATCTCACCCTGTTCAGGCCGTTTACGCGGCCTGAACGATGGGGCTAGTCCTTCAACCCGCAGCGGAAGCTCTCTTCTTTATTTGTCTTTGCCCTCAAACCTCCCGCCAATTTCGGTTAAATCCAATCATTAGTTTTAATAATAATTCATTTACCAATGGTTTGATTTTGATCGTTTGTATCGTGGCACACTGCCTGAATACTGATTATTGGGTTGTTATTAGTCTGTGCGAAGCGTGGAACTGTTTTCCCGTCGTGCTCGTCGTTCAGAGTAGGTTGCCAGCATGTTTTATTTAAATGTCCATAGTGCAAGGCTACTTTATTGATTGTTTAAACGTATCAATAATGCAGTGTCAATCAATTTAATCTATTGGTGAGGCGCAGAGTGATAAGCAAGGATGGAGTAGACATCAAACGTAAGGCTTGGCTGTGCGTGTTTATCGGCTGTGGGGTATTTTGGTTGGGTGTTGCCGCCGCGATTTATGGGTTGCTGATGATTTAGGAAACATGTCGATGGACAAAAAACGCGTTAAAAACGGCAAGAGCGCCAAAGAGCGCAGTCTTGCCAGGATACCGCCTCGCTGGCAGTTGAACGCTGCACAGCGCGATTTTATTGACGATCTCTGGCAGGCGGACGCCCCGGATCCTGCACCGGCGCTACCCACCCGTCACGACGTTAGCGGATGATGCGATTACGCCCGGCGAGAACGCCAAACAGCATTTGCAGCAGGGTCAGGCCCAGCAGGATACTCAGCGGCAATTGCCAACCCTGGGTCAGGTCGTGCAACAGGCCGAACAACGTTGGGCCCAGCGCCGCCAGTAAATAGCCTACCGATTGCGCCATGCCCGACAACTGCGTGGCCTGGTGCTGATGCCCGCTGCGCAAGCCAAAGAATGACAGCGCCAGCACCAAAGAACTTCCCGCCCCCAATCCGGCAAAAATCAGCCATATCAGCGAGTGTTCTGGCAGCAACATCAGGCCGGTGACGCCAATAAAAATCAGCGATGAAGCACACAACGCGATAGCACGCTGATCGCGCGCGCGCGGCAGAATAAATACCATGGCAAAGTTAGCGGCGATCGCCACCACCTGGTAGATAAACAGTTCGAAACCGGCCTGTTGCGGCGAGGTGCCGTGGCTGGCGGCAAAGGCGCTGAACCAACCGATAATGGTATAGAAGGTGATGGACTGTAAGCCCATAAACAGCGCTACCTGCCACCCGAGCGCGCTGCCCCATGGCGAGCGGGACGGCGTCAATGGGGCCTGTCGCGCGTCACCGGCCGTTACGGTCGGTGGGCGGCGCAACTGCGGCAACCAGACAAGCAACGCCAACAGGGCCGGCAGGCTCCAGCAAAGCAGGGAGAAACGCCAGCCGAGGTTCTTCAGTTCCGCCAGCGGCACTGCCAGGCCGGAGGCGGTAGCGGCGGCCAGCGACATTACCGCCGCATAGCCGGCAATCATGGCGGCGGCTCGGCTGGGGAAGTCGCGTTTGACCAGCGTTGGCAACACCACGTTGGCAAACGCGATGGCGGCGCCGATCACTATGCTGCCTATCCACAGCATGCCCGCTTGCGGCAGAGAGCGCAGAACGATGCCTGTCGTAAGCAGCAGCAGCGCCATGCCCAGCGTGCGTTCGATGCCCATGCGTTTGGCCAAGCCCGGCGTCACCGGCGAGAGCACGGCAAACAGTATCAACGGCAGTGAGTTAAGCAAGCCGGCGGAAGTGGCGGACAACATTAGCTGTCGTTGGATCTGTTCCAGTAACGGGCCAACGCTGGTCAGCGCGGCGCGCAGATTGGCGGCGATCAACATGATACCGGCCACCAGCAATAACGGATGGCGTAAACGGCTGCGTTTTATGGCGGCAGATTTTGGGGATAAAGCAGGGTATGACATGAATTCCTCGCACCAGCATGCAGCCAATCAATGCTGCAAGACATGATGCGTTGATTGACGTTAACGCTTACGTACCGACAGGGGGCCGATATCTGTGCGCAAGTTTAGGGAAGAACTCGGGGACTGACAAGGGAGCATCTAACCGACGCCGATGGGATCTGGCGTCTATTGCGGGAGGAGTGGGTGTACTTAAGCGCGATTCGGTGGCCCGATGAACGATAAGATGGTTCATTGGGCCACTGTCGCTCCGTTAGCCGGCGACGGGCAGCGGGCCAAGCGCCATGCGCGCCGGTTCGTTTTGTTCGGGGCGGCTAAAGCGCCAGCAACTCTGGTGGTATTTTGCCACGCTGTTGCGGTGCGCCACGCTCACCAGCGTCACCTGCGGCAGCTCATCGACCAGCAGGCAATACATCAGTTGCTCGGTTTCGTCGTCCAGCGCGCTGGTGGCCTCGTCGAGGAACAGAATATCCGGACGGGTCAAAATGGCCCGGGCAAAGGCCAACCGCTGCTGCTCACCCGGCGACAGACGTTGGCTCCAGTTGGCACTGGTGTCCAGCCAGCGCTGCAAATGTTTCAGACGGCAATTTTCCAGTACTTTCAGCAGTTGCTCATCGCTGTATTCGGCGGCGAGGTGGGGGTAACTGAGGGCTTCTCGCAATGTGCCTATCGGAATGTAGCTGCGTTGCGGCAGGAATAATGCGCGGCTGGCGGCATCGAGCCCAATGGTGCCGGAGCCGTACGGCCAGATACCGGCGATGGCGCGCAATAGCGTTGACTTGCCGCAGCCCGACGGGCCGACGATCAGCACGCGTTCGCCGCGCTTCAGCGTCATGGAGCTTGTATCCAGCAAATTCTGGCCGTCCGGCAGTTGCAGGCTGAGACTATCAAGCACCAACGGCTGGGCACTCTCCGGCCGCAGCTGAATGCCGCGTTGCTGATGGTGAACCTGATCCACTGCGGCATTAAAGCCGGCCAGACGGTTCACGCAGGCTTTCCAGGTAGCCAGATCGCTGAAGGCGTCGATAAACCACGACAGCGCCCCCTGCACCTCGCCAAAAGCGGAGGCGATCTGCATCATGCCGCCCATCTGGATGGCGCCGGAAAAATAGCGTGGCGCCGCCACCAGCAGAGGGAAAACAATGGCGAACTGGCTGTAAAAGTTGGAGGCAATGTTGAGCCGCCGGGTGATGCGCATGATCGACCACCAGTTGGTGCGAATAGTCTCAAAGCGGTCGCCCAACTGTTGCGCCTCGCGGGGTTCGCCGTGATACAGCGCGATGGCATCGTTGTTTTCGCGGATGCGGATCAGGCCGAAACGGAAGTTCGCCTCATAGCGCTCCTGGTTAAAACCTAGCTGGACCAGCGGCTTGCCGACCCACCAGACCAGCAGGGAACCCAGCCCGGCGTACAACAGAGCGAACCACACCATATAACCGGGAACGGTGAAGGTGTGTTGGCTAATCATAAAGGTCATTGGCCCGCTGACGTGCCACAGAATGGCGACAAAGGAAAATAGCGTCACCAGGCTGGAGAGCAGCCCAAGCGAAAGCGATAGCGTGTACTGGGTCAGGATGTTGAGATCCTCTGCGATACGCTGGTCCGGGTTATCGACGAGTTGCTGTTGCTCGGTATGATAATAGGCCTGATGCGCCAGCCATTTACCCATGAATTTTTCCGTCATCCAGCGCCGCCAGCGCATTTGCAGGCCCTGCGTCAGGTAGATTTTATACACCGCCAGCACGATGAAGATCAGCGCCAGATAGGTGAAACGCCACAGCTGCGTCTTGAACACCGGGTAGTTTTTGTTTTGCAGCGCGTCGTAGAACACCTGGTTCCACTGGTTGATCTGCACGCTGATATACACCAGCCCGAGCGACAGGGCGACGATGGCGATCAGCATCGACCAGGCTCGCCATTTCTCTTCCGAAACCCAAAAAGGTTTAATCAACTGCCAGACGGCATGTTTTTGCGTGGGAGGGCTGTTCATAGGGTTCTCGGTTTTTTTACGTTCCGATCAGCATGAGCCGCCGCCTGGTAACAAACAAACCGTGACATGTAAGCAGTTTTAACGCGGCTAACCGTTTGAAATATTGCGGGTGAATCCTTAGAGGTGAAGCCGGGGGGCATGAGGGTTATACTGGCGCCGAATTACCGGTTACTCACTCTGGAAAGGATAAGGCATGAAGGCGTTGGTTCCCCTGCTGTTGACCTATGGTGCGCTCGCCAGCGGCCAGGTGATGGCACATATTGATGAGCCGGATATTGATGCCGATTGCCAGAAAGTGGCGGGCTACGCCGTACTGGGGAAAAGCGCTTATCAGCGGGGCGATTATGGCCGGGCGGCCGATGTTTTCCGTGATCAGGCCGCCTGGAGCGAGTTTTGCGGCCTGAACGATCAGGCAATTGCCACCGCCTATAACAATGTGGCGCTGGCGCTGATGCACGCCGGTGAATTGCTCAAGGCGCGCGCTTATCTGGAGTTGGCGCCGAAGGATGCAAAATCTCAGCATAACCTGAAACTGCTGCAGCAACGTCTGGCAAAGCAGCCGCCGACGAGCGGGCCGGGTGGCGTCTATTGGCAGTACGCCGGGCGCGGCGTATGGAGCGAAGTAGAGGTCAAACCGCAGGGCGAACGCTGGCTGATTAATTATTCCGGCTATTATATGCCGCAAATGGGGTTGTATTACGGACCGAATATGGGCGAGTTCGCCAAGGTATTGCCGATTGAACGGGGCAAGGCGGTGTACCGTCAGCGGGAGCCGCAGGACGGGATGGCCTGTGATGTGGTGATGCAATTTACGGCGGATGCGGTGGATATGAGTACCAGGGGCGACTGCGGATTTGGTTTTAACGTGCAGGCGCAGGGGACTTTCGTCCGGGTCGAATAATCGGCTGCGGAGCTCGCAGCCGAAGCCGGTATTAAGCCCAGTTCACCGCGCTGTTCAACAACGCTTTCCAGGCATCAACGTTGCCCAAATAGTTGCCTGCCGGGATCTGGCGTAGCTGGCCTTCGCTGTCTTGCAGCGCAAAGGTCGGGAATCCCTGGCCCTGGACTTTGGCAAGAAACGCGCGGCTTTCCGCAATGTGTTGTGCGGTCGGCGCGCCGGCGTTAAAGCGCATCTCGGCAATGAACGGAGCCGAGGGCAGGCCCAGCTCTTTCGCCAGGGCTTCCAGCACCGGGGTATCGGCGATGCGTCGGCCTTCCTGATAATGCGCTATCTGAATGCGGTGCAACATATCCACCCCGTGTCCCCCCAGCGCTTCCGCCGCCAGAATCGCAGTAATCGGCGGCTCGGAGTCCATCACTGCCGTGGTATCACGCAGCAATCCATTGAAATAGGCTTCACCGAAGGTCTGGCCGGTCAGCTCCGCAATGCGCTTGTCATGCGGAATCACATAGTTACGCCATTCGTCCGTGATCTGGCGGCGATTATTGCCGGTCATCATGCCACCGGCGTGCAGGGCGACAGTCAGCCCTGGAATGCTCTTGGCCGCCTTCACCAGTGGCGCTGCGCCATAGCACCAGCCGCAAAGCGGATCGAAAACGTAATGCAGAGTTGTACCGGTCATCTTTATTCCTCGTGATGTTCTGCGGCTTCGCGCCGCAGAACATTGAGCCTGTCAAAGGCAATGTCGTTTGATTGGCGACGCGCTTATTGCGGCCACTTCATCTCGCCTTTCAGCACCTTGGCGCTCAGTTCCAGGCTAGATTCATCTTTCAGGTTCGGGTAATGCTTTTTCATTGCCGCAATCAGCGCCGCAGAATCTTTGGCCTTCGGCAGCTCAGCTTCCAGCGTGGTCAGGTAATTCTGGGTGAAGGTCACGGATTCCAGAGTCTGCGGTGCTCCCGGCAGGAAGTGGCCAGGGACGACGACTTTCGGTTTCAGCGCCTTGATGCCTTCCAGCGTTTGCTGCCAGTGAGCGCGGGATTCCACGGTCTGGTTATCGGCGATCCACGGGTGGATATTGTCACCGGCTACCGGTACGCCGCCCACTACCGCTTTCAGTTCAGGGATCCACACGTAGGTGCGTTCCGGCGTTGGGCCGGTCAGGCCTTTCACTTCCACTTTCTGGCCGTCGATAGTGAAGCTGTCACCCTGCAATGCCTGCGGAACCACTACCGCTTTAGGTGCGTTGTCTTTCAGGATCGGGCCCCAGTAAGCCATTTTACCGTCTTTGGTGGCATTGATTTCTTTGATCGTACCCGGTGACGCGATGATTTTTGCCTGCGGGAACGCAGCTTTGATCACGTCCAAACCAAAGTAGAAATCCGGATCGGAATGGCTGATGTAGACGGTGGTCAGCTTCTTGCCGGTCGCTTTGATCTTTTTCACCAGTTCTTCGGCATCGTTGCGTTGGAACTGGGCGTCGATCAGCGCCACTTCATGTTTACCGCTGATGATTTCCGAAGAAACCGGGAACACGCTTTTCTCACCCGGGTTGTACACTTCCATGGTCAGGGAGTCAGCCGCGGTGGCGTAGGTGCTTACTGTGGCGATGCCGGCGAAAGCCAGGGTCAATAATGATTTCTTAAACATGGGCAGAGGTCCTTTTGGGTATCAGTTGTTGTTGTACAGATGTTAGGTTGCATAAAGCGTTAGAAAAACCGGATAATGAGCAATTATTCATTGCGTAAATCGGACGAATCATGGATCGCATTACCGCAGCAGAGGTTTTTATCACCATCGTTGATCGCGGAAGTATGATTGCCGCTGCGGAAACGCTGGAAATGTCGCGAGCGATGGTGACGCGCTATCTGGCGCAGATGGAGCAATGGGCCGGCGCGCGTTTACTGCACCGCACTACCCGTAAGCTTAGTCTGACTGACGCCGGAGAGCGTACTCTCGAACGTTGCCGGCAGATGCTGGCGCTGGCGGGTGAGATTGATTTGGTCGAAGGCGAGCAAAGCGATGAATTGCGCGGTCTGCTGCGCATCACCTGTTCACAGTCGCTGGGCCAGACAGCGCTGGTGGGTGCGGTGGCCCAATACCTCAAACGCCATCCGCAGGTGGCGGTGGATTTGCAAATGAATAATCGGGCGGTGAATCTGGTGGAGGAGCGCATCGATCTGGCGCTGCGCATCACCAATGAGTTGGACCCTAATCTGATCGCCCGACCTCTTTCCTCTTGCGCTTCGGTGGTGTGCGCTTCCCCGGCTTATCTGGCAGCGCACGGCACGCCGCGCCATCCGCAGGACTTGGCGCTGCATAACTGCCTGACTTATTCCTACTTCGGTAAAAGCCTGTGGCATTTTGATTCTCAGGGCGTGAAATCGGCGGTGGCGGTCAGCGGCAACCTCAGCGCCAACGAATCGGTGGTGCTGATGGCGGGGACGGTGCAGGGCGCCGGCATTTCCATGCAGCCTTATTATTCGGCGGCGCCATTGCTGGCAAGCGGTGAACTGATAGAACTGATGCCGGATTATCGGCCGCAGTCGATGGGGATTTACGGTATTTATACCTCGCGTCGCCAAATGCCGGCCACCTTGCGAACCATGCTGGATTTTCTGGTGGAGTGGTTTGCCAATGATCCCGCCTGGCGGGCGACGCTGCGTTGATGTCGTTAACATGGTTGCAACATTTTCACACATTTTTCATCGTCAGCGCATTCAAGCGTTTAGCGGGCGGATGGGGGCTTTTTGTGCTCAAGGGTAGCGTTGCCACTGGTTTTTTCGCTGGTCGCCGTGCTATTTCTGTAGCATGTAAAGAGTGAATAAGGCTTAATAATTATAGGGTTAAGAAAATAACCCACAGATTGAACAACATCTCTGACCCTTTTTCGCGGGCAGTCTGTCAGGCTGTCCGGCAATTCCGCGAGTTTTTACCGGCCCCGTGCGCCTGATGCCGGGGCTTTGTCGACTGGGAGCGTTACACATGCCTGTTTCTCTGCTTGCACTGGCGTTAAGTGCATTTGCCATTGGCACCACCGAGTTCGTGATTATGGGGCTGCTGCCTGAGGTGGCGGGGGATCTTCAGGTCTCAATCCCTTCAGCCGGCTGGCTGATCAGCGGCTATGCCCTCGGCGTGGCGATAGGTGCGCCGATCATGGCGCTGCTGACGGCGAAGCTGCCGCGCAAGAATACGCTGCTGTTGCTGATGGTGATTTTTATCTTCGGCAATATCATGTGCGCGCTGGGTTACAGCTACGATTTCCTGATGCTGGCGCGCATTGTCACCGCGTTGTGCCACGGTGCGTTCTTCGGCATCGGCGCGGTGGTGGCCGCCAATCTGGTACCGCCGAATCGCCGGGCTTCTGCGGTGGCGTTGATGTTCACCGGCCTGACGTTGGCCAACGTGCTGGGGGTGCCGCTCGGCACCGCGCTGGGGCAGGCATTGGGCTGGCGTTCCACCTTCTGGGCGGTGGCGGTCATCGGCGTGCTGTCCCTGCTGGCGTTGTACAGCAAGTTGCCGGCGGTGGAGGATGAAGCGCCAACCGCTCTGAAAAAAGAGCTGGCGGCCCTGCGCGGCGGCGGTATCTGGCTTTCGCTGCTGATGACGGTAGCCTTTGCTGCGTCGATGTTTGCGCTGTTTACCTATATCGCACCGTTACTGACTGAGGTGACCGGCATTTCGTCGCACGGCGTGAGTTGGACGCTGTTGCTGATGGGAGTCGGCCTGACGTTGGGTAACATCGTCGGCGGCCGTTTGGCAGACTGGCGTTTGCCGGTTACGCTGACCTGCACGTTTCTGGTGATTGCCTTCTTTGCCGCGCTGTTCAGTTGGACCAGCCATTCCATGGTGCCGGCGGAAATGACCCTGTTCCTGTGGGCGGCTGCTGCGTTTGCCGCGGTACCGGCGCTGCAGATCAACGTCGTGACCTACGGTAAAAAAGCACCGAACCTGGTTTCCACGCTGAACATCGCCGCGTTTAACGTGGGCAATGCCATTGGTGCCTGGGTCGGCGGCGTGGTGATTGCACAGGGGCTGGGGTTGACCAGCGTGCCGCTGGCTGCCGCGGCGATTGCGCTGCTGGGGTTGGTGCTGTGTCTGGTGACTTTCAGCCGGGCCAAACGGCCGGCTAGCGCTTAATCACTGCGGCCAGGCGGGCGGGAAGGTTCTCTGCCTGCTGCTGCAAATGCTGAATGAAGGCCGTGACCAGCGCCGAGGAAGGGCGGTGCAGCGGCCGGATCAGGCTGACGGTAAAAGGCACTTCAGCGCTGAACGGCCGTACGTGTACGCCGCTGTTGGCGTAATCGAGCGCCGTCAGCGGATTGACTATCGACAACCCTACGCCTTCTTTCACCATGGCGCACACCGATGCTGCGCTGTGGGTTTCCATGACCAGACGGCGCTTAACGCCTTCCTCATTAAACAGCGAGTCGAGCAACTGACGGTAGCTGTCGGTGCTCGACAGGCTGATAAAGTTTTGTCCGTCGAAGTCTTGTGGTGTCAGCACCGTTTTCGCCAACAGCGGATGCCCGGCCGGCAGCACGCACACCTCGTTCAGCGTCATCAACGTCATCCGCTCTGTGCCCGCCGGGGTCAGGGTGTTTTCCGTCAGACCCAGATCGTGGCGCTGCGCCGACAGCCACTCTTCCAACAACGGTGACTCCTGCGGTATCACGCTGAAACTGACTTCCGGGTAGCGATCGATAAAGGGTTTGCACACCACCGGCAGCAGCGACTGCGAGAATACCGGCAGGCAGGCAATGGAAAGCTGTGCCTGCTGGAACTGGCGGATACCTGCAGCGGCGTTGACGATGCGCTCCAGGCCGTAATAGGAGCGCTGCACTTCTTCGAACAGCCGCAGGCCCTGCACCGTCGGGTATAAACGTCCGCGCAGCCGATCGAACAGCTGTAGCTGGATCAGCTTCTCGAAGCGGGCAAGTTCTCGGCTGACGGTGGGCTGTGAGGTTTGCAACAGCGCTGCCGCCTCGGTCAGATTGCCGGTGGTCATCACCGCATGGAAAATTTCAATCTGGCGCAGGGTAATCGCGTGCATCGGCACACTCCATGAACGGGCAAGCTCATATCATAAATGAATAGACTTCGGCTAAATAGATATTTTCCACACAAGAAAGAGTGCGGCACTATTGGCGACATTACTTCAGCCATATTTTTGATCCGGGAATATCACTATGCCACGCGCTTTGCACGACACGACGACCGCCCTCAATGCCGCTAACCTGCTGGCCTTGCCTCAGCGTTTTGGCTGCCCGGTATGGGCCTATGACGCAGCTATCATCAGTGAGCGCATCAGCCAGTTGCGCCATTTTGACGTGATCCGCTTTGCCCAAAAAGCCTGCTCGAATATTCATATTCTGCGCCTGATGCGCGAACAGGGCGTCAAGGTGGACTCTGTCTCGCTGGGCGAGATTGAGCGTGCGCTGCAGGCCGGTTTTCAGCCGGGCGGTGAGCCAAGCGACATCGTGTTTACCGCCGACGTGCTGGACCACGCGACGTTGGCGCGCGTCAGCGAGTTGAAAATCCCGGTGAACGTCGGCTCGATCGATATGCTGGATCAACTGGGCCAGGTTTCCGTTGGCCACCCGGTGTGGTTGCGTATCAACCCGGGTTTTGGTCACGGCCATAGCCAGAAAACCAATACCGGCGGCGAGAACAGCAAGCATGGGATTTGGTATGCCGATTTGCCGCAGGCGGTGGAAAAAATTCAGCAATACGGCCTGAAGCTGATCGGTGTGCATATGCATATCGGTTCGGGCGTGGATTACCAGCATCTGGAGCGAGTGTGTGACGCCATGGTGCAGCAGGTGATCGATCTGGGTCATGATATCAGCGCGATTTCTGCCGGCGGCGGGCTGTCGATCCCCTATCAATACGGCGAAGAGGCGATTGATACTGAACACTATTTTGGCCTGTGGAACAACGCGCGCGAGCGCATTGCCGCCCATTTGGGCCACCCGGTGAGCCTGGAGATCGAGCCCGGTCGCTTCCTGATGGCGGAAGCCGGGGTGTTGGTCGCCGAAGTGCGTGCGGTGAAAGACATGGGCAGCCGCCACTTTGTGCTGGTGGATGCAGGCTTTAACGATTTAATGCGTCCGGCGATGTATGGCAGCTATCACCATATTTCTCTGCTGCCGGCCGATGGCCGCAATACCGAGCATCAGCCGCTGCGCGACACCGTGATTGCCGGGCCATTGTGCGAATCCGGCGACGTGTTCACCCAACAGGCCGGTGGCGGCATCGAAACCCGCGAATTGCCGCCGGTGCAGGTAGGCGATTATCTGGTATTCCATGATACCGGTGCCTATGGCGCTTCGATGTCTTCAAACTACAACAGCCGTCCGCTGCTGCCGGAAGTGTTGTTCGAGAAGGGTGAACCACGGCTGATCCGCCGCCGGCAGACCATAGAAGAGTTGATTGCGCTGGAACTCATCTGATACCGACGGGCGCAGCGCGCTGCGCCCGCCTTAGAGTGTCATCCGCCGATGCTGGCCGTTGGGCAGCTCAACCTCTAACGAAAGCGTGCCGCCCATGGCTTCAATGTAGCGTTTCAGTGAAGAGAGTTTGATTTCGCTACCGCGCTTTTCCAGATTAGCGACCGACGGCTGGCTGATGCCAAGCCGTTTCGCCAGTTCTACCTGAGATACCGCAAGTTCTTCCCGCAGCATCGCCAGCCGCAATTCAAAAATTTCTTTCTCCGCCTTTTGCCGGGCTGCCGCAACGACGGTGGGATCGAGTTTATCGATCAAATTTGATAAAGGCTTGGCCATATGCGTTACCTCTGGGTTGCCAGATAATGTGAAAACTCCATGGCGGCGATGGGCAACAGGCGCTGGTAAAAGCGTTTATCGCCTGTTTTATCACCACCGCATAGCAATACCGCTTGCCGTTGCGGATCAAAGGCGAAAAACACCCGAAACGGGCGGCCGCGGTGCTGAATGCGCAGCTCTTTAAGATGCTTTATTGAGCCGGAAAAATGCAAAGTGTCGGCATGCGGACGAGCCAACAGCGGGCCGAATTCCTGCAATTTGAATATTCCTGCCAACAGGCTTTTTTGTTCATCGCCGTTCAGTGATAAAAACCAGTCGTCGAATCGTTCGACGGTTACTACTTGCCACATACCACGCTCCGAATATAGCTTTTATGCTATATAGTGTAAAGGTTATTGTAGTGACAATATGCGGACTGGTGGGGGATGGGAAATCGCAGAAAAATAAATGCGGCGCAGTGCGCAATCAGCGTTTTTCGCCCAAGAATCTCAACCGGCGTAGGGGCCTGGAGCCACGGAGTCGCGCAGCCGAAGTTCGCCGGTGAACGGGGAAAGCGGGGAGAGGTTTTCGCCATTGATCAGGCGGAAAGCCTGGCTGATAGCCGCTTCGATCATCACGTCTATCGGCAGGTAAACGGTGGATAGCGCGGGTTGCAAATAGGCGGCGCTGGGTTCGTCGTCAAAGCCGAATAACGAGACGTCCTGCGGCAGGCGCTTGCCCGCTTCGTGCAACGCTTTCATCGCACCGACGGCCATATCGTCGTTGCAGGCGAATAGGGCACTGAAGCCGGTATCGCCGGCCAGCAGGCTGCGGCTGCCCTGATAACCGCTTTGCACGCTGCTGTCGCCATAGGCCACGCGGGCATCGTCGAAGGCAATCTTGTGATGTTCAAGCGCTTGTTGATAACCCGCCAGCCGCGCCTGGGCTGTGGGGGTGGCGATAGGACCGGTGATGCAGGCAATCTCGCGGTGCCCCTGCCGAATCAGATAATCGACCGCATGGAAGGCGGCCTGCTGCTGTTCGAAGAAAACACAGCGCGCACGCGCCTGCGGCAGATCGCGATTGATCACCATGATCGGTACCGGCAGGCTGTCCAGCAAGGCCATTAACGCCGATTCGGACATGAAACGGGTATAAAGAATGATCGCGTCGCAGCGGCGATCGGCCAACAACTGCACCGCCTGCAGTTCATCTTCCGGCGTATCGTGGCCATCGGTGACTATCAGGTGCTTGCCGCTGGCCTCGATAAGTTTGGCGGCCTGGCGCAGCAGACGCCCGAAATAAGGGCCGTCGAAGTTGGAGACCACCAGCCCAATGCTGTTGGAGCTTTTGTTCGCCAGCGACTGGGCGAGGAAGTTCGGGCGGTAACCCAGTTCGTCCATCGCCTTGAATACCGCGTCGCGGGTGCTTTTTTTCACCTGGCCGGTGCCATTCAGCACGCGTGAAACCGTGGCTTTAGATACCCCAGCGCGAAGGGAAACATCCAACATGGTGATCATCAGTGGCTAACCCCTTTTCAACATCCGCTGCGGCAAATAACGCTCAGTCTAGCATAGGGTTAGCGCTTGGCTGCCTGGCTTTTTGCCATCGGGTTTACGCGGTGGCGGAACGGCACTAGACTGCGATCGGGCAACGGGAGGAAGCGGAAATATGGTTAACATTGTGCCTCTGACGGATTATCCGCAGCACCTGCAACAGGTGGTCGACTGGCAATGGCGGGCGTTCGGCAACGAAAACAGCCGGGCATTTTTCGCCAGTGTGGTAGAAAGCGGCCTGCGAGGAGCGGATTTGCCGATCACCTTTATCGCGTTGCAGGGGGAGACGCTGGTGGGCACCGTCGGTCTGTGGCGCTGTGACCTGATCAGCCGCCAGGATCTGACCCCTTAGCTGGCGGCGCTGTACGTGGATGAAAGCCAGCGCGGCAGCGGTCTTGGCCTGAGGTTGCAACAACACGTGCAGGACTACAGCCGGCGAGCGGGCTTCAGCGAACTTTATCTGTACAGCGATTTCAGCGGTTATTACGAATGCCACGGCTGGCATTATATTGGCGACGCGCTGGATTACCCTGACCGCCCGGTGCGGCTGTACCACCGGGCACTGGTTTAATTCTGCTCGTAAACGTTATTGATGCTGGCGACCGAATGGCGCCGTACCAGCGTCGGGCTGAACATGTTGGTGATCTCCGGCAGCGGCTGGTTGTTGGCCAGCGCCAGCGCCAGTTCGGCAGCCTGAGTCGCCATCGCCACCACCGGATAGCGAATGGTCGTCAGGCGTGGCCGCAGGTAGCGTGAAATCAGCACGTCATCAAAACCGATCAATGACATTTGGGCCGGTACGTCCACACTGTTGTCGCTCAACACCGAGAGCGCACCGGCGGCCATTGAGTCGTTATAACAGGTCACTGCGGTGAAGTGTTTGCCGCGCCCGAGCAACTCGGTCATCGCCTGTTCACCGCCAATTTCGTCCGGCTCACCGTAGGCAATCAGTTTTTCATCCACCGCAATGCCATGCTCCTGTAATGCATCGAGATAGCCTTGCAAACGGTCCGCTGCGTCGGAAATCTGGTGGGTGGAGCAGACGATGGCAATGCGTTGATGCCCCTGCTGGATCAAATGGCGGGTGGCCAGCCAGGCACCATAACGGTCGTCCAGCGCCACGCAGCGTGCCTCAAAGCCCGGCAGCGTGCGGTTTATCAGCACCATGCCCGGTATCTGCTGCATCCAGCCGCTCAGTTCGTTATCGGTCAGTTTTTTGGCGTGAACCACCAGCGCGGCACAGCGGTGCCGTACCAGCTGTTCAATCGCCTGACGCTCTTTTTCAGCCTCGTGGTAACCGTTGCCAATCAGCAGGAAGTTATGGGTGGCGTAGGCCACCTGTTCCACTGCCTTGACCATGGCACCAAAGAAGGGATCGGAAACGTCGGACACGATAAGCCCAAGCGTTTCGGTCGATTGCTGCGCCAGCGCGCGGGCGTTGGCGTTAGGGTGGTACTGCAGTTGTTCCATTGCCGCCAGCACCGCAGTGCGCGAATTTTCGCTGGCTTTCGGGGAATTGTTTATCACGCGAGACACCGTGGCCACGGAAACACCCGCCAGCCTGGCAACATCCTTTATCGTAGCCATATCTGTAATACATCCTGGGTAATCGCTTACATTCCCCAGTTTTGCGGAAAAAGCCCGGGGCTGCAAGCGGTGGTGATCGCAACTTGTGGCGGCCGTTGCAGATATGAGCGATTTAATGTGCGCTTAGGCTCGCAAGGTACAGTGATAGAGCAATTTGTGCTTTGAAACCGCGCGTCGGCTGATGTTACTTTTGTGCATCTATTGATTGTCCGAGAACCTCATGTCCATTAAACGTTACCCGCAACTCGCACACTGGGGGGCGTATACCGCCGTGGTTGAAGACGGCAGGCTCATCCGCTGTGAGCCTTTCGCCGACGATCAGGATCCTTCCCCGCTGCTCGATTCCATCGCGCCAATGGTCTATTCCGACAAGCGTATCCGCAAGCCGGCAGTGAGGCGTTCCTGGCTGCAGAAGCGCGAGGGCAGCGATCGCACGCTGCGTGGCCGGGAAGATTTTGTTGAAGTGGACTGGGATCTTGCGCTTGACCTGGTTGCGGAAGAAAACCGCCGCGTGCGCGATCGCTACGGCCCTTCAGGCCTGTTTACCGGCTCTTATGGCTGGTCATCCGCCGGGCGACTGCATCATGCGCGCTCGCTGGTGCGGCGTTTTTATTTCAGCGGCGGCGGTGGCGTTGACCAACTGGGCAATTACAGCTGGGGCGCGGCGCAATTTTTCCTGCCGTACGTTATCGGCACCTTTACCCCGTTGACCGGGCGCGTGACCAGTTGGCCGAGCGTGGTCGAACACTGCGAGCTGTTTGTCGCCTTCGGCGGGCTGGCGTTGAAAAATGCCCAGATATCCTCTGGCGGCGCAGCGGAGCATACGCTCAAACCCTGGCTGCAGAAGCTGGCGCAGAAAGGCACCCCGGTGATCAACATCAGCCCGATGCGTGATGATTGCCCGGCGTTTGTGAATGCAGAATGGATCCCGATCCGCCCCAACACCGACGTGGCGCTGATGCTGGCGCTGGCGTATGAAATTCAGCGCCGGGGCGCGCAGGATGAGGCTTTCCTCTATAGCCATTGTGTGGGTTACGAGCAATTGGCGGATTATCTGCGCGGCACGGACGACGGCGTGGCGAAAACGCCGGAATGGGCCAGTGCTATCACCGGTATTCCGGCTGCACGTATCAGCCTGCTGGCGCAGCAATTGATCGGCGTACGCAGCTTTATTACCTGCTCCTATTCGGTTCAGCGTGCCCACCGCGGCGAACAGCCGTACTGGATGATGATCGCCCTGTCGGCGATGCTCGGCCAGGTCGGCCTGCCGGGCGGCGGATTCTCGTTTGGCCACGGCTCAATGAACGGCGTCGGCAACCCGCGGGTGGATACGCCGGGGCCAATGATGCCGGTGGGCACCAATCCTTGCGGGCTGGCGATCCCGGTAGCGCGCATCTGCGACATGTTGCTGCAGCCCGGCGAGCCTTACTCGTTCCGAGGGGAAACGCTGCACTACCCTGATATCCATCTCGTTCACTGGGCCGGCGGCAACCCGTTCCATCACCATCAACAGCTGAATCGGCTGGTGGAAGGGTGGCAAAAACCGGATACGGTGATTGTGCAGGATATCTGGTGGACATCGGCGGCGAAGATGGCGGACATCGTGTTGCCGATCACTACCTCGCTGGAGCGCAACGATATCGGCGGTTCATCGCGCGATCGCTATGTGCTGGCGATGCACCAGGCGATAGCGCCGCAGCATCAGGCACGTAACGACTTTGATATTTTCGCCGATCTGGCGGAGCGGCTCGGTTACCGTGAACAATTCACCGAAAACCGCGACGAACAGGCCTGGATCGAATCTATCTATCAGCAGTGCGGGCAGGCGCAGGCAGGTACTGGCGTCGAGTGGCCGGAGTTTGCGGATTTCTGGCGTAAAGGCTACGTAGAACTGCCGACACCGGCGAAGGAGTTTGTTTTCTTTGACGATTTCCGTGCCGATCCGCAGGCCAATCCATTGCAAACCCCAAGCGGCAAAATTGAGTTGTTCAGCGAGAAAATCGCCGGTTACCGTTATGCGGATTTTGCACCTCACCCGCAGTGGCAGCCGCCGGTTGAATGGTTGGGTGCACCGCAGGCCAAAGAGTGGCCGCTACATCTGATTTCCATCCAGCCTGGCGACCGGCTGCACAGCCAGATGGATCCGGCGCCGCTGGCGCAGGGCAATAAAACGGCGGGCCGAGAGACGTTGCATATGCACCCGGAGGATGCGGCGATACGCGGTATTGCCGAGGGCGCCGAGGTGCAGGTCAGCAATGCGCGCGGCAGTTGCCTGGCGGGCGTTGCCATCACTGATGGCGTCACCCGTGGTGTGGTGCTGATGGCCACCGGCGCCTGGTTCGACCCGGGCTTTGGCGCGCAGCGCCTGGCGGTGGAGCAGTCCGGCAACCCGAACGTTTTAACGCTGGATATCGGCACCTCGCCGTTGACGCAGGGGCCGAATGCCATGAGCTGCCTGGTTGAGGTAAGCGTACGGTAAAACATCGATGCCCTCTTAAGGAGTTCGCATTGCTGCTAGGCGACGGGGGTGTTCATCTCCAGCCAGACTCGGGGGCGCGGCATGCTGCGCCCACGTTAATCGGGCGCGTATATCCGCCCATTCCCCTGACAGAGTGCAGCCGACAACGCTGAAGCTTGAAAGGCGATGGGTTTACACCGCTGGTTACACTTTGCGCCCTAATGTTGCGATTGCCCGCTGGCTGGCTTTCGACGCAACGGGGTAAATTGAACGTCCCAGAGGTATTGATTGGTGAGTTTCAACAACTCGTGTGTTGAACCCATATTAATTGCACCAACCTACGCAGATGCGTAGGTTTTTTTTTGCCTGACGCCCTCCCAGCCCGCCTGCGCAGGATTCGATTTTGTCTCCTTCCGACCCCAGGATTGTTTAAGTTTCATTGAGTTATTTCCATAAAGTGCGGGAAATTTACAGCTGGTTGCATTTAGAGCAGAACTCTTGCGATTCGTCGGTAGTTTCTTGATCGGCATCTCTCTAGAGTAGGTGATCCCAGAGGTATTGATTGGTGAGAAATCAGCATGCTCTGTATGTTGAAGCCATTTTCACTTGCACCAACCTACGCGGATGCGTAGGTTTTTTTTTGCCTGCCGTATAGTATTCTTTTCCCTACAACTGTTTACGCTCATTTTGGCTAAAGGGAGAAGGGCATGATCCTTTCCGTGCTGCGCACGCTGTTCCGCCTGCTGTATCGAATTCGCGTTGAGGGCGACGCCCGGCACTTCGAACAGCCTAAGCTATTGATTACGCCCAATCATATCTCCTTCCTCGACGGCATATTGCTGGCGCTGTTTTTACCGATTAAACCGGTATTTGCGGTTTATGCCAGCATCGGCGATCGCTGGTTTATGCGTTGGTTGAAACCCTATATCGATCTGGTCTATCTCGACCCGACCAAACCGATGGCGATCAAACAGCTGGTGCGTATGATCGAACAGGGCCGGCCGATCGTGGTGTTCCCTGAAGGGCGTATCACCGTTACCGGTTCGCTGATGAAGGTTTATGACGGCGCCGCGTTTATCGCCGCCAAATCGGGCGCGACCCTGGTACCGGTACGGCTGGACGGCGCCGAGTTCAGCCCCTTTGGCCGCATGGCCGGCGTATTCAAGATCCGCTGGTTCCCGCAGATCAGCATCCGTATTTTACCGCCGACGTCTCTGCCGATGCCGGAAGCGCCGCGCGCCCGCGATCGTCGTGCATTGGCCGGTGACCGGCTGATGCAGATTATGATGAAGGCGCGGATGGACACTCGCGAGCCGCAAACCCTGTTCCGCGCCCTGCTGGCGGCTCAGCACCGCTATGGTCGCAACAAACCCTGCATCGAAGACATCTCCTTCAAGGAAGACAGCTACCGGCAACTGATCAAAAAATCGTTGGGCGTCAGCCGTATCCTGCAGCGCTTTACCGCCGGGGGTGAACATGTCGGCATGTTGTTGCCGAACGCCACCATCACCGTGGCGGCGATTTTCGGCGCCTCTGTGCGTAATCGCATTCCGGCGATGCTCAACTACACCGCCGGTTCCAACGGTTTGAAAAGCGCGATGACTGCCGCGACCATCAAAACCATCGTCACTTCGCGCCAGTTCCTGGAAAAGGGCAAACTGACACACTTGCCGGAGCAGGTGCCGGAGGCCAACTGGGTGTACCTGGAGGATCTTAAAGATACCCTGACCCTGGCAGACAAGCTGTGGATCCTGCGCCACCTGTTCCAGCCGGCGCACGCCATGTTGCCGCAACAGCCGGACGATGCCGCGTTGATCCTGTTTACCTCGGGGTCGGAAGGTAACCCAAAAGGCGTGGTGCATTCCCACGCCAGCCTGTTGGCCAACGTTGAACAGATCCGCACCATCGCCGATTTCACCCCGCGTGACCGTTTTATGTCATCGCTGCCGCTGTTCCATTCGTTCGGCCTGACGGTCGGGCTGCTGACCCCGCTGATGACCGGTAGCCGCATTTTCCTTTACCCCAGCCCGCTGCATTACCGCGTGGTGCCCGAACTGGTGTATGACCGCAACTGTACCGTGCTGTTTGGTACCGCCACCTTCCTCAATAACTACGCGCGCTTCGCCCATCCGTATGATTTCGCCCGCTTGCGTTACGTGGTGGCCGGCGCGGAAAAATTGGCGGACAGCACCAAACAGATTTATCAGGATAAATACGGCATCCGCATTCTGGAAGGCTATGGCGTAACCGAATGTGCGCCGGTGGTGTCGATCAACGTTCCGCTGGCGGCGAAGGTCGGCACCGTGGGCCGCATTATGCCGACGATGGAGGCGCGTCTGATGAAGGTACCGGGCATTGATAACGGTGGCCGCCTGCAGTTGAAAGGCCCGAATATCATGAAAGGTTATCTGCGGGTGGAACGCCCGGGAGAACTGGAACCGCCGGCGGCGGAAGATGAAAATGGCAATCTGCAACCGGGTTGGTACGACACCGGTGATATCGTCACGTTGGACGATCAGGGTTATTGCGTCATTCGCGGCCGGGTAAAGCGCTTTGCCAAGCTGGCCGGCGAAATGGTCTCGCTGGAGAGCGTGGAGTTGCTGGCGCAGCGCGTGGCGCCGGAAGGGCAGCATGCCGCCACGGTGAAAAGCGACAGCAGCAAGGGGGAAGCGCTGGTGCTGTTTACCACAGACGCAAGCATCACCCGAGAAGCCTTGCTGCGTGCTGCGCGCGAGTTGGGGAGCCCCGAACTGGCGGTGCCGCGTGATATTCGTCCGCTTAAAGCCTTGCCGGTACTCGGCAGTGGTAAACCGGACTTTGTAACCCTGCGTAAAATGGCCGAACAGCCGGAGAATGCCCGATGAACCCATCGTTGAATACCGACTCGCCTTTGCTCTCGCGCAGCATGATTGCCGTGATTTGCGCGCAGTTTTTGTCCGCCTTCGGCGACAATGCTTTGCTGTTCGCCACGCTGGCGCTGATCAAGCAGCAACTGTACCCCGACTGGAGCCAACCGATTTTGCAGATGGCGTTTGTCGCCACCTATATCATTTTGGCGCCCTTTGTCGGCCAGATCGCCGACAGTTTCGCCAAGGGGCGGGTGATGATGGTGGCGAATGGTCTGAAGCTGGCCGGCGCGCTGGTCATCTGTTTCGGGCTTAATCCCTTCCTCGGTTATACCTTGGTGGGCGTGGGAGCCGCCGCTTATTCCCCGGCCAAGTACGGCATTTTGGGTGAAATCACGCACGGCGAAAAGTTGGTCAAGGCCAACGGCCTGATGGAGGCCTCCACCATTGCCGCGATCCTGATTGGCTCGGTTGCCGGTGGTGTGCTGGCCGACTGGCACATTGTGGCGGCGTTGGCGGTCTGCGCGTTGGTGTATGCGGCGGCGGTGATCGCCAACCTGTACATTCCACGCCTGCCGGCGGCGCACCCGGCGGCTTCCTGGACGCCGCGCGCGATGACCCGCGCTTTCTTCAACGCATGTGTTGTGCTGTGGCGCGACGGTCAAACACGTTTTTCATTGATTGGCACCAGCCTGTTTTGGGGCGCCGGGGTGACGCTGCGTTTTCTGTTGGTGCTGTGGGTGCCGGTGGCGCTTGGCATCGCCGATAACGCCACGCCGACGCTGCTGAACGCCATGGTGGCGGTAGGGATTGTGATTGGTGCCGGGGCGGCTGCGCGCTTTGTCACGCTGGAAACGGTGAAACGCTGTATGCCGGCCGGGATCCTGATTGGTGTGGCGGTGGCAATCTTTGCGCTGCAAACCACCCTGTTTAATGCTTATGCGCTGCTGCTGACGATAGGCGTGCTGGGGGGCTTCTTTGTGGTGCCGCTGAACGCGCTGTTGCAGGAACGAGGAAAACGTTCGGTAGGCGCCGGCAATGCGATTGCAGTACAAAACCTGGGGGAGAATACCGCCATGTTGCTCATGCTGGGTCTGTACTCTCTGGCGGTGAAAGTGAGCGTGCCGGTGGTCGGTGTGGGGATTGGTTTTGGCGCGGTGTTTGCGCTGGCGATTACCGCGCTGTGGTTTTCACAGCGCGGCGCGAAATAACCGCAACGGACAGCTGTCGGGGCGCAACAAACTGCGCCCCGAGTTATTCATGGCGCGGGAATGGTAAAGCGGGTATGGATCTCTTCCAACCCCTGCAACACGTCTTCATCCAACACCAGGTCAAAGCTGTCGATGTTGGTTTTCAACTGTTCCAGCGTGGTGGCACCCAGCAGGGTGCTGGCCACGAACGGCTGCTGCCGTACGAACGCCAGTGCCATCTGCGAAGGATCCAGCCCGTGCTTTTTGGCTAACGCGACATACTCGGCAATCGCCAGTTGCGTTTGCGGTGCAGAATAGCGGTTAAAGCGGGTGAACAGCGTATTGCGCGCTCCGGCCGGCTTGGCGCCGTTCAGATACTTGCCGCTCAGGGTACCGAACGCCAGGCTGGAATAGGCCAGCAGTTCAACGCCCTCGTGCTGGCTGATCTCTGCCAGAGCGATCTCAAAGCTGCGGTTCAGCAGGCTGTAGGGGTTTTGAATCGAGACAATGCGCGGCAGCTCGTGTTTTTCAGCCAACTGCAGGTAGCGCATTACGCCCCACGGCGTTTCATTGGATACCCCGATATAGCGGATTTTACCGGCGCGAACCTGTTCGGTCAGCGCTTCCAGCGTTTCCAACAGGGTAACGGTGGCTTTATCGTCGGTGTATTGATAATTGAGTTTGCCGAAGTAGTTGGTTTGGCGCTGCGGCCAGTGCAACTGATAAAGATCGAGATAATCGGTGTTCAGCCGTTTCAGGCTTGCGTCCAGCGCGGCGCGGATATTTTTGCGGTCCAGCGCCTGTTGCGGCCGGATGCTGCTGTCGGTGCCGCGTACCGGCCCGGCGATTTTGCTGGCCAGCACTATTTTCTCACGGTTGCCACGCGCCTTGATCCAACTGCCAATGTACTGTTCGGTCAGCCCCTGGGTTTCAGGGCGGGGCGGTACCGGATACATTTCTGCGGTATCGATCAGGTTGACGCCAGCGGCTAATGCATAGTCGAGTTGCGCATGGGCATCGGCTTCACTGTTCTGTTCGCCAAAGGTCATGGTGCCCAGTCCCAGCACGCTCACTTCTAAAGAACTGTGGGGAATACGGTGGTATTGCATTAACGGCCTTCCTTTCAAGTTAGCGCTTACGGGCCTTTACGCCCGGTGAAACAGGAGTCTCATCACCTGCGAGACGGTGATATCGCCTTTCTCGACTATAAACCAAGCCGTGAAGATGGGGGAAGTGGATTCAGTGCGGAGGGAGGAGGCTATCGCGCGGAGAGGAGGCGATATCCCCGTCGTCTTTCAAGCTACATCTAAATAGCTGCGCCTAATCGCGCTATAGGTGAGGAGCATGCAGAGCGCCGACACACCGTGAATCCATCCATGGAGGCTCGTATCGCGCGTCCATGCGCTCAACGGTCGGCTAACCTGCATGCTCCCCACCCGTATCAAGCTTGGGGTGTAGCGGTATTAAACGCAGTTATTAGACGCCTGACTGTAACTTGATATAGTAGAGGGATTAACGTTCGATGACCTGCGAAACCTGATCGCCGTTGATTTGGCGGTTGTTGCCTTTTTCATCTTTATAGCTGATCAGGCCGGTATCCTGGTCGATCTCGGGTTTGCCCTGAGTCAGGATCATATTGCCGTCTTTGGTCGCCATCACGTAATCGCTGGAGCAGCCCGTCAGCCCGGCGGCGATCACCAACGCAGAAACTGCCATTACCCACTTTTTCATCCTGCCGATCCTCAATTATGTATGTATGCAGAAAAGAGTCTTCTTCCAAGATTAGCAAACTCTGGATACCTCGTGTTTCGGATAAGTCCTTATCTTGGTAAGAGAAAGTACGCAGAAGAGTTGAAGGAAGGATAAAAATGCAAACGGGAGCGGCTTTCGCACGCTCCCGTAGAGGTTACTCCGGAGCCTGGTTTTTCTTGCCGCGCATCAAGTTGAGCGCTTCGACGGACATCGAGAAGAACATCGCAAAGTAGATGTAACCTTTCGGAATATGTACCTGGAAGCTTTCCAGCATCAGCGTGAAGCCCACCAGAATCAGGAACGCCAGCGCCAGCATTTTCACTGAAGGATGGCGGTTAACGAACTCGCCGATCGGTCGGGCGGCAAACATCATTACCCCAACCGCAATCACCACCGCCGCCATCATGATAAACAGGTGATCGGACAGGCCTACCGCCGTAATCACCGAGTCCAGGCTGAAGATGATATCCAGTAACATAATCTGCACGATGGCGCCGAAGAAGCCGTTCACTTTCGTGTGGTGCTCTTCATCGGACCCTTCGATAGTTTCGTGGATCTCTTTGCTGGCTTTCCAGATCAGGAACAGCCCGCCGAGCAGCAGGATAAGATCGCGCGCCGAGATGCTGTGGTCCATCACCGTAAACAGCGGGTGGGTCAGGCGGATCACCCAGGCGATGGAAGCCAGCAGCCCCAGACGCATCAGCATGGCGCCGGCCAGACCGATACGGCGAGCCTTGTTCTGCTGCGCTTTCGGCAGTTTGGCCACCACCAGAGACAGGAAAATAATATTATCAATACCCAGAATGATCTCAAGAATGGTCAGCGTACCTAACGCTAACCAGGCATTGGGATCCATAATCCAATCGAACATTGCCAAGCCACACCTTAATAAAAAGCAAAGGCTGAATTATACGCGTTTATTGGTACGGCGACACTGTTAGCTAAACATGGCTTAAACAAAGAGGATCATATTAAGAAATGTCTTGCCAATAACGCGCCGGTGAAGCTTTTTTTCAAATAAAAACCGCGCGGCAGCGTGAGGATAGGCTGGCCCTGTTCGCCGATGGCCTCGGTTAACGCCTTGCTGTTGGCCGCTTTGGGCCGCAGTTGCAGTACCTCTCCGTGACGAGCGGTGATCCGCTCCACGTGGCCGAGCACGATCAGGTCCATCAGTTCCTCCCAATCCCGGCGCAGCATCTCTTCTTCAGCGGCGCTCGGGCTCCACAGTAGCGGTGATCCTATGCGCCGCTGCGCCAGCGGGATTTGTCGCTCGCCTTCTACCGGTATCCACAATACCCGCGCCAGCTTATGGCGTACATGACTGCTGGCCCAGGTAACGCCGCTGTTGCCGGTAAGCGGTGCTACACAGACGAAGGTGGTCTCCAGCGGCTTGCCGGCAGCGTCAATCGGGATGGTTTTCAACTCAATGCCCAGTTCGGGAAAATCCTGCTCCGGTTTGCTGCCCGCCATGGCGCCGAGGTACAGCTCCAGCAGCATGCCCACCCAACCTTTATCGCGTTTCAGATCCTTGGGGATCGGCAACTGGGCACGCGCGGCCAGTTCACCCAGGGTAAAGCCGGCAAGCTGCTGTGCTCGTTCAAACAGCTGCCGTTCGTTTTCCGGCGGAAGGGGAAGAGGGGATAAAAACGCCATAATGCAAGCCCGTCAGATTTGGTTGAAAAATGTACTGCATTTGTGCACAGCGAACATCGGCTGGAAAAGACACGGGAATAGACTAATAGCAGCATGATTTTTCATGACTTTTTTTCTTCCGTCGCGCAGGAAACAAATTCCCTCCGGCGCTTGTGCACCTGAAGCCACCGACAATAAACAGGATCTTACACCTATTTATCCACAGATTTATGGGATAACCCAAATTTTTCCCGATCACTGGTTCGATTTACAGCCTTGACGCGGGCATTTTTTTGCGAAATTGTCCGTTTTGTGCGTAACTCATACGGATAATCTGTGGATAAAAACGACGTTGGTGGATCTTTCGCCAGGGTAAGATCCTAACCGTGCACAGATCACATTTCTGCCCTGTCCATACCTGTTGATAATAATATATATGGTTGTTTTTATTGGAATAATATTGAATTGGTTTTAACGGTGTTTTTAGGCTCGTCAGAGTTGTACCAGCTTATCCCTTGAGTTCTTCACACACCTATCCACAGAAAAAGTGAATAAAACCGCCGTGAAATCGCCTCGCATGTTTATAACTTTGCCATTATCTGTGAGTTATCCCAATGTTATCCGGTTTACGGCGCTGCAAAGCAGTGGTTTACCGCCTGTAGCTTGTGTGAAACAATCAGTACATCTATGCGAAATTAAGCTTATCGAGGTAGTCCGGTGATCGATGATGATGGCTACCGCCCGAATGTTGGTATCGTAATCTGTAATCGTCAGGGGCAGGTCCTTTGGGCTCGCCGTTACGGTCAACACTCCTGGCAGTTTCCCCAAGGTGGGATTAACCCTGGCGAAACCGCAGAACAGGCAATGTACCGTGAGCTGTTCGAAGAAGTGGGGCTGAGCAAAAAGGATGTGCGCATCCTGGCCTCAACCCGCAACTGGTTGCGCTATAAATTGCCAAAACGTTTGGTGCGTTGGGACACAAAGCCGGTATGTATCGGCCAAAAGCAGAAATGGTTTTTGTTGCAGTTAATGTGCAATGACGCGGATATCAATATGCAACGCAGCAGCACGCCGGAGTTTGACGGCTGGCGCTGGGTGAGTTTTTGGTATCCGGTACGCCAGGTGGTGTCGTTCAAACGCGACGTTTACCGCCGGGTGATGAAAGAATTCGCCGTCACCGTGATGCCGATGCAGGAGCAGGCAACACAGCGGCAGCCCCCCGCCTATCGCCGGAAGAGAGGTTAAGTTAAGCCGACTATGCTCACGCGCTTGCGAGAAATTGTTGAGAAGGTGGCCGCGGCGGCCAGTCTGACAGATGCGCTGGATCTTTTGGTCAATGAAACCTGTCTGGCGATGGATACGGAAGTCTGCTCCATTTATCTGGCAGACAACGATCGCCGCTGCTACTACCTGATGGCGACGCGCGGGTTGAAAAAACCGCGCGGGCGCGCTATCGCGCTGGCATTTGATGAAGGCATCGTCGGGTTGGTCGGGCGCCGTGCAGAGCCGATAAACCTGGCGGATGCGCAGAGCCACCCCAGCTTCAAATACATACCTCAGGTGAAGGAGGATCGTTTCCGATCCTTCCTGGGCGTGCCGATTATTCATCGCCGCCAACTGCTGGGGGTGCTGGTGGTGCAGCAGCGTGAGCTGCGCCAGTTCGACGAAAGCGAAGAATCCTTCATGGTGACTCTGGCTACGCAAATGGCCGGGATCCTCTCGCAATCGCAGCTTAACGCCATTTTTGGCCAATATCGCCAGACCCGCATCCGAGCGCTGGCGGCATCCCCCGGCGTAGCGGTGGCGGAAGGTTGGCAGGACAGCAGCCAGCCGTCGCTCGATCAGGTTTACAAGGCCTCGACGCTCGATACCGTGAGCGAGCGGGAACGCCTGACGCAGGCGCTGGAAGAAGCGGGCGCGGAATTCCGCCGTTTCAGCAAGCGCTTTGCCGCCAGCTCGCAAAAAGAGAGCGCGGCGATTTTCGATCTGTATTCTCACCTGTTGAACGACGCCCGCCTCAAGCGCGAGCTGTTTGCCGAAATTGACGCCGGTTCCGTGGCGGAATGGGCGGTTAAACAGGTGATCGAGGTCTTTGCCGCCCAGTTCGCCAGCCTGCAAGACACCTATATGCGCGAGCGCGCCAGCGATTTGCGCGCGCTCGGCCAGCGCCTGCTATTCCACCTCGACGACACCACACAGGGCGCGACTCAGTGGCCGGCGCGTTTCGTGCTGGTGGCGGACGAACTGACTGCCACCCTGTTGGCTGAAATGCCGCAGGACAGGCTGGTCGGCGTGGTCGTACGCGACGGCGCCGCCAACTCCCATGCGGCGATTTTGGTGCGGGCGATGGGCGTGCCGACGGTGATGGGCGCGGATATCCAGCCTGCGCTGCTCAGCCAGCGGCTGCTGATTGTCGACGGTTATCGCGGCGAGCTGCTGGTCGACCCTGAACCGGTGCTGGTCCAGGAATACCAGCGGCTGATCAGCGAAGAACTTGAGTTAAGCAAACTGGCGGAAGACGACGTCGAGCAGCCGGCCCAGCTCAAAAGCGGTGAGCGGGTTCAGGTGATGCTGAACGCCGGCCTCAGCCCAGAACACGAGCAGCTCTTGGGCGGGCGAGTCGATGGCGTCGGTTTGTACCGAACCGAAATCCCTTTTATGTTGCAGAGCGGCTTCCCTTCGGAAGAAGAGCAGGTCGCGCAGTATCAGGGCATGTTGCAGCTCTATCCGAACAAACCGGTCACGCTGCGGACGCTGGATATCGGCGCCGATAAGCAGCTGCCTTATATGCCGATCAGCGAGGAAAATCCCTGCCTGGGTTGGCGCGGTATCCGCATCACCCTTGATCAGCCGGAAATATTCCTGATTCAGGTGCGCGCGATGCTGCGCGCCAATGCCGGGACCGGCAACCTGGGCATCCTGCTGCCGATGATCACCAGCCTGGAAGAGATCGACGAGGCCCGGCGGTTGATCGATAGAGCAGGGCGCGAAGTGGAAGAGGTGCTCGGATATGAAATCCCGAAACCCAAGCTTGGCGTAATGCTGGAAGTGCCGTCGATGATTTTCCTGATCCCCCATCTGGCCGGACGGGTTGAGTTTATTTCGGTTGGCACCAATGACCTGACCCAATACCTGCTGGCGGTGGATCGCAACAATACCCGCGTTGCGGCGCTGTACGACAGCCTGCATCCTTCAATGCTGCAAGTGCTTAAGCTGATCGTGGTTCAGGCCAACGCGGTCGGGCTGCAGGTGAGCCTGTGCGGTGAACTGGCCGGGGATCCGATGGGCGCGTTGCTGCTGGTGGGCATGGGCTATCGTAACTTAAGCATGAACGGGCGCAGTGTGGCGCGCATCAAATATCTGCTGCGGCATATTGAGCTGTCTGACGCCGAAGTGCTGGCGCAGCGGGTACTGGGCGCCCAGATGACGACCGAAGTGCGCCACCAGGTCGCGGCGTTTATGGAACGGCGCGGCATGGGCGGATTGATCCGTGGCGGCAAGTAAAGGCTGCTGCAGACTGATTTTTTTACAGAACTTTTCCCTGTCGGCCAGTCCGGAGGCGGTTAAGCTTATGCTATTATCCGCCTCCTCGACTGCGTTGAAAGCAACGAAAAAGAGTGTTTTAGCGCGTTTGGCACCTGCCGCCCCCGGTTGGGGAAGAATAATAGACATGTTGTGGTGATAGATGACCAATAGCTATCTGGCGTTTCCTAAATTTGATCCGGTGATTTTCTCTATCGGCCCGGTTTCTTTGCACTGGTATGGCCTGATGTACCTGGTTGGCTTTGTTTTTGCCATGTGGCTGGCGGTGCGCCGTGCCAACAAACCGGGCAGCGGCTGGACCAAGGATGAAGTGGAGAACCTGCTGTATGCCGGTTTCCTCGGTGTGTTCGTCGGTGGCCGCGTCGGTTATGTGCTGTTCTACAACCTGCCGCTGTTCCTGGATAATCCGCTTTACCTGTTTAAAGTCTGGGACGGTGGTATGTCGTTCCACGGCGGTCTGCTGGGTGTGATCCTGGTGATGTTCTGGTTCGCCCGCCGTACCAAGCGCACCTTCTTCCAGGTTTCCGATTTTATTGCTCCGCTGATCCCGTTTGGCCTGGGCGCCGGCCGTTTGGGTAACTTTATCAATGGCGAGCTGTGGGGCCGCGTGACCACAGATACGCCTTGGGCAATGCTGTTCCCCGGCTCGCGCGGCGAAGACGTCGCCATTGCCGCGGCCGATCCGCAGCTGTTGCCGCTGCTGAACCAGTACGGCGTGTTGCCGCGGCACCCGTCCCAGCTGTATGAACTGCTGCTGGAAGGCGTGGTGCTGTTTATCATTCTGAACCTGTTTATCCGCAAACCGCGGCCGATGGGGGCCGTATCCGGCCTGTTCCTGATTGGCTACGGCGCATTCCGCATTATCGTCGAGGCCTTCCGCCAGCCGGATGCTCAGCTTGGCCTGTTCGACGGCGTTGTCAGCATGGGGCAGATCCTGTCCGTCCCGATGGTGGTGGCCGGTATTATTATGATGATTTGGGCGTATCGTCGTCGCCCGCAGCAACAACTGTCGTGAGGAAAAAATGAAACAGTATCTGGATTTGATGAACAAAGTGCTCGCCGAGGGCACCCCTAAAGCCGACCGTACAGGCACTGGCACGCTGTCGATTTTCGGCCACCAGATGCGTTTCAATTTGCAGGAAGGCTTCCCGTTGGTGACCACCAAGAAGTGCCACCTGCGTTCCATCATCCATGAGTTGTTGTGGTTCCTGAACGGCGACACCAACGTGGCTTATCTGCGTGAAAACAACGTCAGCATTTGGGACGAGTGGGCAGATGAGCATGGCGATCTTGGCCCGGTGTACGGCAAGCAGTGGCGCGCATGGGGCGCTGCGGACGGGCGTCAGATAGACCAGTTGAGCAATGTGCTGAAACAGCTGAAACAGGATCCGGATTCACGCCGTATTATAGTTTCAGCCTGGAACGTGGGTGAGCTGGATCAGATGGCGCTGGCACCGTGCCATGCGTTCTTCCAGTTCTACGTAGCGGACGGCAAACTCTCTTGCCAGCTGTATCAGCGTTCCTGCGACGTGTTCCTTGGCCTGCCGTTCAACATCGCCAGCTATGCGCTGTTGGTGCATATGATGGCGCAACAATGCGATCTCGAGGTCGGTGATTTTGTCTGGACCGGCGGTGACACCCATTTGTACAGCAATCATATGGAGCAGACCCGGTTGCAGCTAACCCGCGAACCGCGTGCGTTGCCGAAGCTGGTGATCAAGCGCAAACCGGCTTCGCTGTTCGATTATCGCTTTGAAGACTTTGAAATCGAAGGCTACGACCCGCATCCAGCCATCAAGGCACCGGTTGCCATCTGAGTTTGGCCACATAAGTTATCTCCAAGGGCGCACTGGTTGCGCCCTTGCTTTTTTCTCCCTCGGTCTTGGCCCTGTTTGCGCTCTGCTTCGCATTTTATTTTGGCCTGTTGCCTGTTGCATAGAAAGGTTGCGCAGAGCGCTTCAGCCTGAGTAAACCTCGCTTCCCCGTTTTGCCCCTTTGATTACACTGGCCGTCATGAACGACAACCTGATTTTCAATACCGAAGACCAGCGCGGCATGACGCTGATTGAACTGCTGGTGGTGATCACCCTGGCGGGCATGCTCACCGGCTGGGGCGTCAGCCATTGGCACCATTATCAGCAGAGCCTGCGGCTGGAACATACCGCTCAGCAGTTGCTGGCGTTTCTCACCCGGATGCAGGCGGACGCCAACTGGCGTAACCGCACGGCGTTGCTGTGGTTTAAAACCGGCGATCCCTGGTGCATCGGGATCAATCAGCCAGTGTCGGGGTGTGAGGGGCATAGCGATGACCTGTTCAGCCCGCATTACCGGGATGTAAGGCTGGCAGAGCATACTCAAAAGGAGATGGGATTTTATGGGTTACGCAATAACGCGCAGGCTGGGCATATCGTGCTCAATAACGGTGCCGGTAGCCTGCGATTGGTGCTGTCCGCCAAAGGCCGGCTGCGCTTGTGCAGCGAGGACGTAAGCATACGGGGGATTACGGCATGCCAGCCCTAGAGCGAGGTTTCACGCTGCCGGAGGTGATGCTGGCGCTGACGTTCGGCAGCCTGATTATGCTGGCGGCGGCTAAAACCTACCCGGTGTTGCGGCAGCACAGTGTCGATGTCGGCCGGCACTACCGGCTGGAATCGGTGCTTCGGCAGTTGGCGTTCGGCATTGAGAAAGATCTGCGTCGCACCGGTTTCTGCGCCGGTAACTGCCGCGGGCGGGCATTACTGATTGGCCATGCACCGGGAGAGGCGGCGGGCAGTTGTGTGATCGTCGCTTACGACATCACCCGTAACGGCCGCTGGGAGACGCTTGGCGCAGATGCCGGATATTTTGGTTACCGGCTGCGGCAAGGGGCGCTGGAAGGGCAACGTGGCGTAACCCACTGCCACGGCACGGGTTGGGAGCGGTTACTGGATAACGACGAAGTGCGCATTGAAACTTTCAGCGTCAAATCGGTCGCGGGGAGCAGTGGCAAAACATGGATCATGCTGTCGCTGGCCGGGCGTTCGAAGGCGGATAACGCTATACGCCGCAGCCTGCACTGGGCGATTAACATGGCCTCGCTACCATGAGTGCAGTAGGGCAGCGTGGCGGCAGCACGTTGGCGGCAGTGATGCTGCTGTTGGTGATGGGGCTGATGCTGTTGAATGCTCAGCATCGCCAACTGGATAGCGCTTTGCTGCTGGCCGCCGATCAACAGCGCTATCTGAAGGCATACAACCAGGCTGCTTCGGCGCTCAGTTGGGGCGTGGCGCAGTCCTGGCCTCGCAACAGGTTAGGGGCCAACGGCTGGTGGTGTCAGCAAACCGCAGAGCTGCGCGCCTGCGCCAAATTGTCTGCCCAGGCGGGGATTGTGCTGGTGCGGGGGGACGGGGCGATGAGTGAAGGGGAGCCGTTGCGATTATATCAATTGACTAAACCGGATGGCACGGGCAGTACCTTTGAGCTAAGGAAGGAAATCGGCGGTTGGCTGGATTTTTGCCCCGAAAAACGGGAAACGGACTGTGCGGATTAACGTGCGGGTGGCTCCCGCAGCAGGGCTATGGCGCCAACAGGGTTTCAGCCTGCCGGAAGTGCTGATTGCCGCATTGCTGTTCGCGGTGTCGCTGCTGGGATTGTTACAGTATCATCAGGTGCTGTTGCACTCTTTTCAGCGCCAGTGGCAGTATCGGCAAGCATGGTCGTTGGCGCACCAACAACTGGAAGTCTTTGCGGCCACCGGTCGCACGGATGCAGGACTGTTGCCCTTGCTGCCCGGGTGGCAGCGCGAGATGCGGCTGAACTCTCCGCAAGCCGCTTGCCAACGGCTGACGGTAAGAATACAAACGCCTCAGCGGCAGTGGGCTGAATTGAATCGCTGGTACTGCACCGCCGGTACTCCGGCAGATATTATGTTTTAAGGGAGCACCCATGTTTAGGGTTTATCATTCCAATCAGTTGGATTTGCTGAAAACGCTGACCAGCACGTTGATAGCCAGAGAGCCATTGGCCGATCCTTTTCAACAGGAAGTGGTGCTGGTGCAAAGCCCGGGTATGGCGCAGTGGTTACAGATGCAGCTCGCGGAACAGTTTGGCATCGCCGCCAATATCGTCTTTCCACTGCCTGCAACCTTCATCTGGGACATGTTCACCCGGGTTTTGCCCGGCATCCCGAAAGAGAGCGCCTTCAGTAAAGACGCCATGACCTGGAAACTGATGTGGCTCCTGCCGGATCTTCTCACCCGGCCGGAATTTGCCCCGCTGCAACATTACCTCACCGACGACGGCGACAAGCGTAAAATTCATCAGCTTGCCGGCCGGGTGGCGGATCTGTTTGACCAATATCTGGTGTATCGCCCGCAATGGCTGGAAAGCTGGCAAAAGGGTGAAAGCATTGATGGGCTGGCGGAGGCCCAGCAATGGCAGGCACCGTTGTGGGCGCGGCTGGTCGAATATACCCATGAGCTGGGGCAACCGGAATGGCATCGTGCAAACCTGTATCGTCGCTTTATCAGCGTGCTGGAAAAGGCGGAACGCTGCCCGGAAGGGTTACCGCCGCGGGTGTTCATCTGCGGTATCTCGGCGTTGCCGCCGGTGTATCTGGAAGCCTTGCAGGCGCTGGGGCGCCATATTGATATTCACCTGATGTTCACCAATCCGTGTCGCTACTATTGGGGGGATATTCAGAGCCAGTCATTCCTGGCGAAATTGCAGAGCCGCAAGCGGCGCCATTATCAGGATAAAACGGAATATGCCTTATTCAGAGATCCCGATAATGCCGCCGCGCTGTTTAATGCTGAAGGCGAACAAGATCTGCCCAACCCGCTGTTGGCTTCATGGGGCAAGTTGGGGCGTGACCACCACTTTTTACTCTCGCAGATAGAATCTTCGCAGGAGATTTTTGCGTTTGTAGATATCCCTGCGGATAACTTATTGCACGCCATTCAGCACGATATGCTGGAGTTGAAAAATAGCGCCGTCATCGGCACCACGCTGGAGACGCTGGAGAGCAGCGCGACCAAACGCCGGCTCGATCCCGAGGATCGTTCTATCAGCCTGCACGCTTGCCACAGCCCGCAGCGTGAGGTGGAGGTTTTACACGACCAACTGTTGACCATGCTGGCGGCAGATCCTGCGCTGACGCCGCGCGATATCATCGTGATGGTGGCAGATATCGACAGCTACACGCCTTATATTCAGGCGGTGTTCGGCAATGCCTCCCCTGAACGCTATCTGCCGTTTGCGATCTCTGACCGCAAGGCGAGCCAGTCGCACCCGGCGTTGCAGGCGTTTATCTCGCTGCTGGATTTGCCGCAGAGCCGTTTTACTTCCGAACAGGTGTTGGCGCTGCTGGAAGTGCCGGCGCTGGCGGCGCGTTTCTCTATCCAGGAGGAGGGGCTGCGCCTGTTACGCCACTGGGTTGGGGAGTCCGGCATCCGCTGGGGGCTGGATGACGACAACGTACGTGAACTGGATCTGCCGGCCACCGGCCAGCATACCTGGCAATTCGGCATTACCCGAATGCTGTTGGGCTACGCCATGGACAGCGATGCCGGCGATTGGCAGGGCGTGCTGCCTTATGATGAGTCTAGCGGCCTGGTCGCGGAGCTTGCCGGGCAGTTGGCCGAGTTGTTGGCCTCCCTCAGCCGCTGGCGGCAACGATTGACCGAGGCGCGCGCTCTGCCGGAGTGGCTGCCGCTTTGCCGCCAATTGCTTGATACCTTCTTTGAGCCGGACGGCGAAACCGAGGCGGCACTGGCGCTGATTGAGCAGCAGTGGAGTAAAGTGTTTGAACACGGGCTGGCGGCGCGCTACCCCGATGAGGTGCCATTAACTATTCTGCGTGACGAACTGGCTGCGCGTCTCGATCAGGAACGTATCAGTCAACGCTTCCTCGCCGGGCAAATCAACTTCTGCACGCTGATGCCGATGCGTTCCATTCCGTTCAAAGTGGTTTGTCTGCTGGGCATGAACGACGGGGTTTATCCGCGCACTTTGCCGCCGCTGGGCTTCGATCTGATGGCACAGCAGGTAAAACGTGGCGATCGCAGCCGTCGCGACGACGATCGCTATCTGTTCCTGGAGGCGATTCTGTCGGCACAGCAGCGGCTGTATATCAGCTTTATCGGTCGTTCCATTCAGGATAACAGCCTGCGTTACCCTTCGGTGCTGGTAACCGAACTGCTGGAGTATCTGGAGCAAAGTTATTGCCTGCCGGGTGATGAGGCGCTGGACGCCGATGCCAGTGCACTGAAGGTCGGTAAACACTTGCTTAGCTGGCACGCGCGCATGCCGTTCGCCGCCGAGAATTTTTTGCCCGGCACGGAAGCGCAAAGCTATGCCGCCGAATGGCTGCCCGCAGCTGATAAACGCGGTGCGGCGCATCCGCCGTTTAACCAACCGCTATTGCCTGATGAGCAGACCCAGATCTCGCTGGATGATTTGCTGCGGTTCTATCGCCATCCAATCCGCGCGTTCTTCCAACTGCGGCTGGGGGTCAGTTTTATCCTTGAAGAAACCGAATTGCCGGACGAAGAGCCTTTCATCCTGGATAATCTCAGCCGCTATCAGCTCAACAGCCAATTGTTGAATACCTTGATTGACGGCGAGGATGCCGCCCGTTTGTTCCAGCGGGCGCGTGCCGCCGGCGGCTTGCCTTTTGGGCCCTTCGGCGAGATTTACTGGCAGAAACAGCAAGAGGAGATGAGCGAACTGGCCGAGCAGGTGCGCGCCGAACGCAGCGAAGGGCACAGTCTGGAGCTGGATATCGACATTGCCGGGGTGCATATCAGCGGCTGGTTGCATCAGGTACAGGAGGATGGGCTGTTGCGCTGGCGGCCGGCCACCCTGTCGGCGGTTGATGGCATACTGTTGTGGCTGGAACATCTGGCATACTGCTGCGCCGGGGGCACGGGGGAAAGCCGTATTTATGGCCGCAAAGGCGCCGCGTGGCGTTTTGCCGCGTTAACCGCCGAGGATGCCCGCGAGCAGTTGGCTGAGCTGGTGGCGGGTTATCAGCGTGGTTTATGCCAGCCGTTGCTCTTGCTGAATAAAAGCGGTTGGGCGTGGCTGAGCCAGTGCTATCAACCGGAAACCCAGAGCATTGACTGGGATGAAGAGGTGCAAATCAAGGCGCGGGCCAAGTTATTGCAAACCTGGCAGGGCGATCAGCGCATTCCTGGAGAAGGCGAAGACGCCTATGTCCAACGGGTATTCCGTCAGTTGGACAATGCCTGTTTAGAGCAAATTCTGGCCGAAACAGAACGTTACCTGTTACCGGTGGCGAAGCATAATTTAGGCTGATCCCTTGGCATTACCTGGAGTTATTTACCCTATAAATTTCGAGTTGGCCGCTCAAGCCGCATCCATATGCTCGCGGCATTCGTACATCCCTGTACAGCACAGCCAGGCGCCCGGTTAGTTCATCCCCAGGCGCTTATTCCGGTAAGTCACTGGAGTGACAAATCTGCCCGGAACAGATTTGAACGCTGCTTGCAGCGGCCCCGAAGGGGAATGGCCCATGGACGGGCCACGTAAATAAGTGCAGGTAACAACGTTGCGACTTGAAAGGCGACGGGTAAAATCCCCCGGTGGTACTGATTGCCCTGAGGTGGTAAAAATAAGCAGGATTATATTCAACTATCGGGGTTAGCTCCGGTCTTACATAACGTACAGGTATATAGCCTTTTGTTGTGTTGTTTTGATGCACACCGCCAACGTCAGGGATTTGGCGTAGCGGTGTCAGAATAGGGGTTCATTTTGGATATGCGCAGACAGTTGGCCCGCATTACCGGGTTAGTATTATTGGCCATGTGTTGGGCACCGTTAAGCTGGGCCGCACAGGGATGGCAACCGCTGGCGGAGAAGATCAACAAAAGCGATCACGATCCACGCCAATATCAGGCGATTAAGCTGGCAAACGGCATGACCGTCTTGTTGGTATCCGATGCTCAGGCGCCAAAATCATTGGCGGCACTGGCGCTGCCGGTGGGATCGCTGGAGGATCCGAACAGCCAACTTGGGCTGGCGCACTACCTGGAGCACATGGTGCTGATGGGGTCCAAGCGCTATCCGCAGCCGGAAAACCTGGCGGAGTTTCTGAAAAAGCACGGGGGTAGCCACAACGCCAGCACCGCGTCTTATCGCACCGCGTTCTATCTGGAAGTGGAAAACGACGCGTTAGCGCCGGCGGTAGACCGCATGGCGGACGCCATTGCGGAGCCTCTGCTGGATCCCGGCAATGCCGATCGCGAACGCAATGCGGTCAATGCCGAACTGACGATGGCGCGTTCACGCGACGGCATGCGCATGGCGCAGGTCGGGGCGGAAACGCTGAACCCGGCTCACCCGAGCGCGCGTTTCTCCGGCGGTAACCTCGATACCCTGAAGGACAAGCCGGGCAGCAAGCTGCATGACGAACTGACGTCATTCTACCAGCGTTATTATTCGGGCAACCTGATGATGGGCGTGTTGTACAGCAGCAAGCCATTGCCGGAACTGGCCGAACTGGCGGCCAATACGTTCGGCAAAGTGCCCAATCGCGAAGCCAGCGTGCCGCCAATTACCGTCCCGGCGGTCACCCCTGAACAGCAGGGCATCATCATCCACTATGTGCCGGCACAGCCGCGCAAGCAGTTGAAAGTGGAGTTCCGCATTGATAACAACAGCGCTGAATTCCGCAGTAAGACCGATACTTATATTAGCTACCTGATTGGCAACCGTAGCCAAAATACCCTGTCTGACTGGCTGCAAAAACAGGGGCTGGCGGATGCGATCAACGCCGGGGCCGATCCGATGGTGGATCGCAACGGCGGGGTATTCTCAATCAGCGTATCCCTGACCGATAAAGGCCTGGCCAAGCGTGATGAGGTGGTGGCCGCCATCTTTAACTACCTGAAAATGCTGCGCAGCGAAGGCATCAAGCAAAGCTATTTCGATGAGATCTCCCACGTTCTCAACCTGGATTTCCGCTACCCGTCGATCACCCGCGATATGGACTACATAGAATGGTTGGTGGACACCATGCTGCGCGTGCCGGTAGAACACACGCTGGATGCGCCTTACCTGGCCGATCGCTATGACGCCAAGGCGATTGCCGAACGGCTGGACGCCATGACGCCGCAAAATGCGCGCATCTGGTTTGTCAGCCCGAATGAGCCGCATAACAAGATGGCCTATTTCGTCAACGCGCCTTATCAGGTTGATAAAATCGAGCCGCAGCGTTTCGAACAGTGGCAGCAGTTGGGCAAGGGGATCAGTCTCTCGTTGCCTGCGCTGAATCCGTATATTCCCGATGACTTTACCCTGAACAAACCGTCTCACGAGTTCAAGAAACCGGAAATGGTGGTCGATCAGCCGGGTCTGCGGGTGTTGTATATGCCAAGCCGTTACTTCGCCGACGAGCCGAAAGCCGATGTCACAGTGGCGTTCCGCAACGCAAAAACCATGGATTCTGCGCGCAATCAGGTGCTGTTTTCGCTGACCGACTATCTGGCGGGTATTTCGCTGGATCAACTGAGTTATCAGGCCTCGATTGGCGGGCTGAGCTTCTCGACTTCGCCGAACAATGGCCTGATGTTCAATGCCAACGGCTTTACCCAGCGTTTGCCGCAGTTGCTGACCTCGCTGATTGAGGGCTATTCCAACTTCACGCCGACGGAAGATCAACTGGCGCAGGCCAAATCCTGGTATCTGGAACAGCTGGATTCGGCTGAGAAAGGGAAAGCGTTCGAGCTGGCGATCCAACCGGTGCAGATGGTTTCCCGCGTGCCGTACTCCGAGCGCAGTGAGCGCCGCGAGGTGCTGAAGACCCTGACGCTGAAAGACGTTCTGGCATACCGCGACAGCCTGTTGGCCGACGCCACACCGGAGTTGCTGGTGGTGGGCAATATGAGCAAGCAACAGGTGGATACCCTGGCCTCAACGCTGAAACACCGCCTGGGCTGCACCGGCATTGAATGGTGGCACGGCGAAGACGTTGAAGTGGCTAAAAAACAGTTGGCTAACCTGCAGCGTGCGGGCAGCAGCACCGACTCGGCGCTGGCGGCAGTCTATGTGCCGACCGGGTATGATGAAGTGACCGGCATGGCTTACAGCTCGCTGCTGGGGCAGATTATCCAGCCCTGGTTCTACAGCCAACTGCGTACTCAGGAACAATTGGGTTATGCGGTGTTTGCTTTCCCAATGTCCGTGGGCCGCCAGTGGGGGATTGGTTTCCTGCTGCAAAGCAACAGCAAGCAGCCGGCATATCTGTATCAACGCTATCAGGATTTCTACCCGAAAACTGAAAAGCGCCTGCGTGAGATGAAAGACGCGGACTTTGAACAGTACAAGCAGGCGATGATCAACGAACTGAAACAGCGCCCGCAAACCCTGAGCGAAGAAGCCAGCCGCTTTGCCAATGATTTCGATCGCGGCAATTTTACCTTCGATACCCGCGAGAAGCTGATTGAGCAGGTTAAGCAACTGACGCCGACCAAACTGGCGGATTATTTCCACCAGGCGGTCATTCAGCCGCAGGGGCTGGCGGTGCTGTCGCAGGTCAGCGGCAGCGGGCAAGAGAAAGCGGATTATGCCGTGCAGCAGGACTGGGTCACCTATCCAAACGCCTCTGCCCTGCAGCAAACCCTGCCGCGTAAGGTGGCGACACCATGACAGAGGCTGCCCCGCAGAGGCTTGATCCGCTGACGCTGCCGCTGTTTGGCGAACGGCTGATAGAAGCGTCGGCGGGGACCGGCAAAACCTTTACCATAGGTGCGCTGTATCTGCGCTTGCTGCTTGGCCTGGGCCAGGCGGCGGCCTTTCCCCGGCGGCTGACGGTGGAGGAGATTCTGGTGGTGACCTTTACCGAGGCGGCCACCGAAGAGCTGCGTGGGCGTATTCGCAGCAATATCCATGCGTTACGCATTGCTTGCGTCCGCGGTCTCAGCAAGGATCCCTTGTTGTCTGCGCTGATGGCGGAGATTGACGATCTGCCCGATGCCGCCGCGCAACTGTTAGCGGCCGAACGGCAGATGGACGAAGCGGCGATCTACACCATCCACGGCTTTTGCCAGCGCATGTTGACTCACAACGCCTTCGAGTCCGGCATTCTGTTTGAGCAAACGCTGGTGCAGGATGAATTGCCGCTACGGCGTCAAGCCTGTGCAGACTTCTGGCGTCGCCATTGTTATCCGTTGCCATTGGGCGTCGCCCGGGCGGTGAGCCAGGAGTGGAGCGGCCCGGAGGCGCTGCTGGCCGATCTTTCCGGCTATCTGAGCGGCGAAGCGCCAACGTTGCGTCGGCCACCGAAAGATGAAGAAACGGTATTGATGCGCCATGAGCAGATCGTGGCGCGCATTGACGCTATCAAAGCACAGTGGCAGGCGGCGGCGGGGGATCTGGAGGCGCTAATCAGCCAGTCCGGCGTTGATAAGCGCAGCTACAGCAGTAAACACCTGCCTAATTGGTTGCATAAGGTGGGTGAATGGGGGGGGCTGGAAACCCAGGATTACCAGTTGCCGAAAGAGCTGGAAAAATTCCGTCAGTCAGTGCTGCTGGATAAAACCAAAAAGGGCGATCCGCCCCGGCATGCCTTGTTTGTGGCAATAGATGAGTTGTTTGATGAGCCGCTGACGTTGCGCGATTTGATAATGGCGCGGGCGCTGAGTGAGATTCGTCTCTCCATTCAACAGGAGAAACGCCAACGCGCCGAACTGGGTTTTGACGATCTGCTAAGCCGGTTGGACAGTGCGCTGCAAAGTGAAGGCGGCGAGCGGTTGGCGCAGGCGATTCGCCAGCGTTATCCGGTGGCGATGATCGATGAGTTCCAGGATACCGATCCGCAGCAATACCGTATCTTCCAAAAGCTCTACGTCGGCCGGTCGGAATGCGGCCTGTTGCTGATAGGCGACCCGAAACAGGCTATTTATGCCTTCCGCGGTGCCGACATCTTTACCTATATGCGCGCCCGTTCCGAGGTAAGCGCCCACTACACACTTGAGACTAACTGGCGCTCGTCACCGGCAATGGTGGGTAGCGTTAACCATCTGTTTACTCAGGTAGAAAAACCCTTCCTGTTCGGTCAAATTCCCTTTATTGAGGTGGCCGCCGCCGAGAAAAATCGCGGGTTGGCGTTTGAGCTGAATGATCAGCCACAGCCGGCGATGCAGTTTTGGCTGCAGCAGGGTGAAGGCGTTGGCGTTAGTGAGTACCAACAATTGATGGCGCGCCTGTGCGCCACGCAAATCCGTGACTGGCTCAGTGCCGGGCAACGTCAGCAGGCCTGGCTGGTGGACGGCGAAAAGCGGCGGGCGGTGCAGGCTTCCGATATTACCGTGCTGGTGCGCAGCCGCAATGAGGCGGCGTTGGTGCGTGATGCGCTCAGCGCTCTGGCCATCCCGTCGGTCTATTTGTCCAACCGCGACAGCGTGTTTGATACGCCGGAAGCCAAGGATTTGCTGTGGCTGTTGCAGGCGGTGCTGGCGCCGGAGCAGGAGCGCACGCTGCGCAGCGCCATGGCGACCGGGCTGATGGGGTTGGATGCGCAGGCGCTGGACGGCTTGAATCGCAACGAACGCGCCTGGGATAGGCTGGTCAATGAGTTCGATGAATACCGCACGCTCTGGCTGCGCCGTGGTGTCTTGCCCATGCTGCGCGAGGTGATGAATGAGCGCCACCTGGCGGAAAATCTGCTGGCCAGCCCCGGCGGCGAGCGTCGGTTGACCGACGTGATGCACTTGGGGGAGCTGTTGCAAGAGGCCTCTGCGCAACTCGACAGCGAACATGCGCTGGTGCGCTGGCTGGCACAGCAGATTGCCCAACCAAATCGCCAATCCGACAACCAGCAACTGCGGCTGGAGAGCGACCGCCATCTGGTGAAGGTGATCACCATCCATAAATCGAAAGGGCTGGAGTTCGATCTGGTGTGGTTGCCGTTCGTCGGCAATTTCCGCCAGCAGCAGCAGGTGCTGTACCACGATCGGCAGAGTTTCCAGGCCCTGCTTGACCTTAACGCCGATGAAGAAAGTATCGAATGGGCGGAAGAAGAGCGGTTGGCAGAAGATTTGCGCCTGCTGTACGTAGCCTTGACCCGTTCGGTATACCACTGCAGCATCGGCATAGCGCCATTGATCCAGGGTACACGCAAGAAACAGGGTGATACCGATTTGCACCGCAGCGCGCTGGGTTACCTGGTGCAGGCCGGCCAGGCCGGAGATGCGGCCTGGCTGCAACAACGTCTGCAGCAACTGGCTGGAGGGGGAGTTGCACTGTCGTTGGTTGAACAACTGGATGAACAGGCCTGGCTGCCCCAAGCGCCGGCGTTAACCGAGCTGGCGGCAAAAAGTTTCACGCGCCCGGTGCAGGATTTCTGGCGGGTGACCAGTTACACCGGCCTGCAGCAACACGGCTCTGGCCTGATGCAGGATCTGCTGCCACGGCTGGATGTCGACGCCGCAGGCGAACAGGCGCTGGACAGTGAGCCAGCGCTCACACCGCATACCTTCCCGCGCGGCGCAGCACCGGGAACCTTCTTGCACAGCCTGTTTGAAACGCTGGATTTCACCCAACCCCTTGATGAGCAATGGCTGTTTGAACAGTTGCAACAGCAAGGGTTTGCCGAGCACTGGCAACCGGTACTGCTGGCATGGATGCAGGTGTTGCTGAATGTCCCGCTCAATGATGCCGGTGTTTCGTTGTCGGCGCTGGCACCGCAGTATAAACAGGCCGAGCTGCAGTTTTACTTACCCATAGAAAAACTGTTGCAGGCGGGCGAGCTGGATAAGCTGGTGAAAAAACACGACCCGCTTTCAGCCCGCTGCCCGACGCTGAATTTCCAGCAGGTGCAGGGAATGTTGAAGGGGTTTATCGACCTGGTGTTTTGCTGGCAGGGAAAATACTACCTGCTGGATTACAAATCCAACTGGCTGGGAGAGGACAGCAGCGCTTATACCCGTGCGGCGATGGAGCAGGCGATGGCGGAACACCGCTACGATCTGCAATATCAGCTGTACACGCTGGCTCTGCATCGTTATCTGCGCCATCGGTTGCCGGATTATGACTATCAGCGCGACTTCGGCGGAGTGATTTATTTGTTCCTGCGCGGGGTAGACGCACAGCACCCGGGCAACGGCATTTTCGCCTGCCGCCCAGAGCCGCAGTTGGTGGAAGGTATGGACCGCCTGTTCAGCGGCGAAGCCATTACGGCGGAGGATGAACCATGATCGCTCTACTGGAGCAGGCGCAGGCACTTGGCGTGCTGCGCCCACTGGACTTGCAGTTCGCCCGTATAGTAGCCGGGGAGGAAGAGCCTGACATTCTGCTGGCTGCCGCCTGCCTCAGTGCGGAAGCAGGCGCCGGCCATGTTTGCCTGATGCTGGAGCAGTTGCTGCCGGAAAATCTGTTTGAGGGGCGTCAGCCGGAATTGGCTCAAGCCGTGTGGCTGGCGGCCGGGCAACCGGATCTTGCCCGTTGGCAGCAGCGCCTGACGGCCAGTGCGGCGGTGGGTGACGGCAGCAGCGCCATGCCGATGGTGCTGCAACAGCAGCGTTTGTACCTGCAGCGCATGTGGCAGAACGAAGGCGAGGTAGCAGAGTTTATCAGCAGCGACAGTATCCATCAGGCGGTTGACGAGCCTGAACTGCGAGCCATCCTCGATCGGCTGTTCGGCGAGGCGACGAATGAGCCGGACTGGCAGAAAATTGCTGCCGCAGTGGCCGCGACGCGGCGTATTGCGGTGATTTCAGGTGGGCCGGGCACCGGCAAAACCACCACCGTCGCCAAATTGCTGGCGGCGCTGGTACAGCTTGCCGATGACAGGCGTTTGCGTATTCAACTGGCGGCACCCACCGGCAAGGCGGCGGCGCGTTTGACCGAATCGCTCGGCAGCGCCGGCAGGCAGTTGGCGTTAACCCCGGAGCAACGTGCGTTGTTCCCCACCGATGCGTCGACGCTGCACCGCCTGTTGGGCGCTCAGCCCAATAGCCAGCGCATGCGTTATCACCGTGGCAACCCGCTGCATCTGGATGTGCTGGTGGTGGACGAGGCTTCAATGGTCGATCTGCCGATGATGGCGCGTTTGATTGCCGCATTGCCCACCCAGGCGCGGGTGATTTTCCTTGGCGACAGAGATCAACTGGCGTCGGTAGAGGCCGGTGCTGTTCTGGGGGATATCTGCCGTTTTGCCGAGCAGGGATACAGCGCTGCTCGCGCGGAACAACTCACCCGGCTGACCGGCTGCCTGTTGCAGGGGCAAAGTGCGCAGGCGGAAGCGGCGGTACGAGACAGCCTGTGCCTGCTGCGCAAAAGTTATCGTTTTGATGCCGATTCGGGCATTGGCCAATTGGCCTTTGCGGTGAATGCCGGCGACGGCAAGCGGGCGGCTTGGGCACTCAGCGGCAGCTTCAGTGACGTTGCGGGTTACCCATTGGCAGAAACGGAGGACTATCAGGCCCTGCTGAACGCCTGTGTAGCAGGCTATGGTGATTATTTGCAGCGGGTCTCTGCCAGGGCGGATGCGGGAGAGGTGTTGGAGGCGTTTGGTCGTTTCCAGGTGCTGTGCGCGCTGCGCGAAGGGCCATTCGGTATCGCCGGGCTGAACGAGCGTATCGAGGCGGGGTTGCAACGGGCCGGGCTGATCCAGCGTACGCCAGGGGCTTTAGGGCGTTGGTATCCCGGTCGTCCGGTGATGATTGGCCGCAACGACAGTGCGCTGGGGCTGTTTAACGGCGATATCGGTATCGCCTTGCGTGATGAGAGCGGCGAGCTGCGCGTGCACTTCCAACTGCCGGACGGCAACATCAAATCGGTGCAACCGAGCCGTTTACCGGCGCATGAAACCGCCTATGCAATGACGGTGCATAAGTCTCAGGGATCGGAGTTTGATCATACGGTGCTGGTGTTGCCCAATCATTTCCTGCCGGTATTGACCCGTGAACTGGTGTATACCGCCATCACCCGCGCACGTAGCCAGCTTTCGCTGTATGCCACCGATAGCGTGCTGATGCGGGCGATCCGCACGCCAACCCAACGCCGCAGCGGGTTGGCGGAGCGCTTGCAGATAACGGTATAAAAGCGAAACGGGTACTGAGGCTTTCAAACTGCAGTCAACAAGGCTACAGCTTGAAAGAAGACGGGCGTAGGCCACGCCTGCAGAGGATTACAAGTCCGCCAGCAGAATCTTCGAACGGCGTTGGTAGTTGTACAGCGCCTGTTTTTGCATCGGCAGCACGTCCACTTCCGCCGGCGTGAAACCGCGCTCCTGGAACCAGTGGATGCTGCGTGTGGTCAGCACGAACAGCTTTTGCAAACCCATCTGACGCGCCTGGCTTTCCACCCGTTGCAGCAGCATTTCCCCGCGGGATGAGCTGCGGTAGTCCGGATGTACCGCCACGCAGGCCATCTCGCCGATTTTCTCTTCCAGGAACGGATACAGCGCCGCACAGGCGATGGTCAGATTATCGCGCTCAATAATAGTGAATTTGTCGATCTCCATCTCCAGTTGCTCACGGGAGCGGCGCACCAGGATACCCTGTTGTTCAAGCGGGCGGATCAGTTCCAGAATGCCGCCGATATCGTTAATGGTCGCCCGGCGTACCTGTTCGGCGCTCTCCATGACGATCTGGGTGCCGATACCGTCGCGTGAGAACAACTCTTGCACCAGCGCTCCGTCTTCCTGATAGCTGATCAGGTGGCTGCGGCGCACGCCGCTGCGGCAGGCCTTCACCGCACCACGCAGGAAACGTACGGTGCCTGAATGGTAATCGCCGCTGGCTTCGCGTTCTTCGATACGTTTTTGCGCGTCATTGGGGAACAGCTCGGAAATGATATTGCCTTCCTGATCGGTGACGCCCTGCGACGAGCAGAACCCGATCATTTTTTCCGCTTTCAGCTTGATGGCCAATTGGGTGGCCACTTCTTCTGACGTCAGGTTAAAGCTTTCGCCGGTAACGGAAACGGCGACCGGACCGATCAGCACGATAGCGTTACTGTCGAGTTGACGGTGGATCGCTTCTTCATCAATACGGCGAATACGGCCGCTGTGGCAATAGTCCACGCCGTCATCAATCCCTAACGGCTGGGCAATGATAAAGTTGCCGCTGACCACGTTGATGTGCGCGCCTTGCAGCGGCGTATTGTTGAGGCTCATCGACAGCCGTGCGGTGATGTCCAGTTGCAGCAGGCCCGCCGCTTGCTTAACCAGCTCAAGCGTGTGGGCGTCGGTGACCCGGGTATGCTTGTGATAAATAGGTTCGTAGTTATGCTGCGCCAGATTGCTGTCGATCTGCGGCCGTGCGCCATAGACCACCACCAAACGAATCCCCAGGCTATGCAGCAGCCCGATATCGTTGACGATGTTGGAAAAATTCTCATGCTCTATGGCTTCTCCCCCAAGCATGACGACAAACGTCTTGCCGCGGTGGGCGTTGATATAGGGAACTGAGTGACGGAATCCTTGAACAAGCTCGGTACTACGTTCCTTCACGGCAAAACCTCTTTTGCATATTTATACGATATTTTTGTATTTTTATTCTTTTATGGCCCCGATGGCAAGCGGGAAATTGTCTGTATTTATTTGCGGAAGGGGCTAATGGGGTAATAAATTGAAAAACCTTGGAAAGATTTTCTGATGACAGCGCCGGGAGGATTCGTTAAAGTTTTTGCCATTCCCGTTTTATCGGCGTTTTTTCATCTGTTTTAACCTGTTATCACTGCCGGAGTCGCATGCCAAACTCAAATCACAATCTGGGCCGCCGTCGTCTATTGCAGGGGGTTGCCGCAAGTTGGTTGCTGAGCGTGAGTCGCATAGGCTTCGCTGCATCATCGCACGTGATTGCCGTACGTGTCTGGCCTTCTTCTACTTACACCCGGGTGACGCTCGAATCAAACACCGAACTGAAATATAAACAGTTTGCGCTGACCAATCCCGATCGCGTGGTGGTGGATATCGAAGGAGTGCATCTCAATAGCGTATTGAAGGGCATTGTCGGCCAGGTTCGCGCTGACGATCCCTATTTGAAACAGGCGCGCGTCGGTCAGTTTGATCAAAACACCGTTCGGCTGGTGTTGGAACTTAAGCAGAGCGTCAGCCCTCATATGTTTACTCTGCCGCCGGTACCGGAATATCGCAACCGTCTGGTGATGGATCTGTATCCCAGCAAGGGCGGCACTGGCGAAGACTATGATCCGCTATTGGCATTACTGGAAGATTACAACAAGGGCGATCTCGAGCGCACTTTGCCGGCCGAGGCGCCGCAGGCAGGCAAGGCGGGGCGCGATCGTCCGATTGTCATCATGCTGGATCCCGGCCACGGCGGCGAGGATCCGGGGGCGATTGGCAAATTCAAAACGCGCGAGAAGGATATCGTGTTGCAGATCGCCCGCAAACTGAGCGCGTTAATCAAGCGCGAACCGAATATGAAGGTGTTTATGACGCGCAATGAAGATGTGTTCATTCCGCTGAAGGTGAGGGTGGCGAAGGCGCGCAAGCAGCGTGCCGACCTGTTCGTCTCTATCCATGCCGATGCCTTTACCAGCCAGGCCGCGCGCGGATCTTCGGTATTTGCGCTATCGACCAAGGGCGCCACCAGTTCAGCGGCGAAATTCCTGGCGCAAACTCAAAACGAATCGGACAAAATCGGCGGCGTAAGCAAAAGCGGCGATCGCTATCTGGATCACACCATGTTTGATTTGATCCAAACCGCAACCATCAACGACAGTCTGAAATTCGGCAAGGAAGTGCTGAACCGAATGGGCAAAATAAACCGTTTGCACAAGAATCGCGTCGATCAGGCCGGTTTTGCGGTGTTAAAAGCCCCCGATATCCCTTCGATCCTGGTTGAGACGGCGTTTATCAGCAATATTGAAGAAGAGCGTAAGCTGCGAACCAGTCATTTCCAACAGCAGGTGGCGGAATCCATTCTGGCGGGTATCAAGGCGTATTTCGCCAACGGCGGCGCGGCAGCGCGCGGATAAGGTGTAAGCTGATGCGGCTGGGTGGGTGCCTGGCCGGGTTTTGGCAGATTTCAGATACAAAAAAACACCCGTTAAGGTGCTTATCTGTAGTCATTAAGATTGGTTGCGGAGGCCGGATTTGAACCGACGACCTTCGGGTTATGAGCCCGACGAGCTACCAGGCTGCTCCACCCCGCGTCCGTCTTAATGCTTGTATTATCGAAACCCAACATTCATGTGATACCGCTGGTACAGTATCGGTTGGTTGCGGGGGCCGGATTTGAACCGACGACCTTCGGGTTATGAGCCCGACGAGCTACCAGGCTGCTCCACCCCGCGTCCGTATAATACTTTTTTCATCGAATCCAACACTTACTTGATACTGCTCTTGCAGTATCGGTTGGTTGCGGAGGCCGGATTTGAACCGACGACCTTCGGGTTATGAGCCCGACGAGCTACCAGGCTGCTCCACCCCGCGTCCGATGGAAGCGCACTATACTCTCCGTGCATTTTGTTGCAACCCTTTTTGCAATTAATTGAGTTAAAGCCATCTTTATGCTGAATTAGTCCGCAATTTGCGTTCTTTTTCATCGTTATCCGCCGTGCGGGTTTTTTTATTTGCGGCGATTCCCTTATCTATGGGGGTTTGTTATCGTTCGCCGGTAGATCATATCTGTTTGAGAGTGTGTGCGATGAAAGGACGTTGGGGCAAATACCTGCTGGGCGGGTTGATGGTAGCGGTATTGGCAGGCTGTTCGTCAAAGCCGACCGACCGGGGGCAGCAGTATAAGGATGGGCATCTGGATCAGTCGCTGGAGTTGGTGAATCAACCCAACGCCAAAGGCGTGCCGGTTAACGCCAGGGATTACTCGAATCAGCTGATGGAGATTAGAAACGCTTCTCCCGCACTGTTTAATCGCAACAACAGCACCTTTCAGGCAGTGCAAAGCTGGATGGCCGCCGGTGCCGATACCCGTCAACTGAACCAATACGGTCTCAGCGCCTATCAGATGGAAGGCGTGGACAACTACGGCAACGTGCAGTTCACCGGCTACTATACGCCGGTCGTGCAGGCGCGCTATACCCAGCAGGGTGAGTTCCGTTACCCGCTGTACCGCATGCCGCCAAAAGGCAAAGGCCGCCTGCCGGATCGCGCAGGCATTTACTCTGGCGCGCTGGATGACCGTTATATCGTTGCCTACACCAACTCGCTGATGGACAACTTTATGATGGAAGTTCAGGGCAGCGGCTATGTGGATTACGGCAATGGTCAGCCGCTGGTGTTCTTCGGTTACGGCGGCAAGAACGGCCATGCCTATCGCAGCATCGGTAAAGTGCTGATCGATCGCGGCGAAGTGGCCAAGGCGGATATGTCGATGCAGGCGATTCGCCAGTGGGCCGATACCCACAGCGCAGCAGAAGTGCGTGAGTTACTGGAGCAGAACCCTTCCTTTGTGTTCTTCCGTCCGGAGGCTTTTGCGCCGGTACGGGGCGCCAGTGCGGTACCTTTGATTGCCAAAGCTTCGGTAGCTTCCGACCGTTCACTGATCCCGGCAGGCACCACGCTGCTGGCAGAAGTGCCTCTGCTGGACAACAAGGGTAAATTCACGGGAAAATATGAGATGCGCCTGATGGTGGCTCTGGACGTGGGCGGCGCTATCAAAGGCCAGCACTTCGATATGTACCAGGGCATCGGGCCGGACGCCGGCCACTCGGCGGGGTATTACAATCATTACGGCCGAGTCTGGGTGCTGAAAGGCGGTAACACCGGTACGCCACTATTTACCAGCCAGACTTCTTCCGCTAACGGCGGTTCGTTGTTGGTTACCCGCTGACGACAATAAGTCATAGGGTACGCCGATATTGACCCGCAAGGGCCGGATCTTCCGGCCCTTATCATTTGCATTGTTAAGGTAAGTAACGCGTTATGAGCACAGCCTATTCTGAAGCCTATCTGCAGCGTTTTGGCGGCACGGCACGTTTATACGGTCAGCAGGCGCTGGCGCTGTTTGCCCAGGCGCATGTGTGCGTGATTGGCATCGGCGGCGTGGGTTCCTGGGCGGCAGAGGCTCTGGCCCGTACCGGTATCGGCGCCATTACGCTGATCGATATGGATGATGTCTGCGTCACCAATACCAACCGCCAGATCCATGCGTTGCGCCAGCACGTTGGCCAGTCAAAGACGGAAGTGATGGCGGAGCGCATTCTGGCGATCAACCCTGAATGCCGGGTAACCTGCATTGACGACTTTATAACTGCGGACAACGCGGCAGAGCTGCTGAACAACAATTTCAGCTACGTGATCGACGCGATCGATAGCGTACGGCCGAAAGCTGCGCTGCTGGCTTATTGCCGTCGTTACAAGATCCCGGTGGTCACTACCGGCGGCGCCGGCGGGCAAATAGATCCGACGCAGATAGCGGTGGCCGATTTGGCGAAGACCATTCAGGATCCGCTGGCGGCCAAGCTGCGCGAGCGGCTGAAGAATGATTTCAACGTGGTGAAAAACAGTAAGGGCAAGCTCGGCATTGATTGCGTGTTTTCCAGCGAACCGCTGGTGTATCCGCAGCCGGACGGCACGGTTTGCGCATCACGCAGTACCGCGGAAGGGCCAAAAAGAATGGATTGCAGCGCGGGATTCGGTGCGGCGACCATGGTTACCGCGACCTTCGGCTTTGTCGCCGTGTCCCACGCTTTGAAGAAAATGGTAGCGAAAGCCGCGCGTCAGGCGTAACGAGCGGCGATCGCTTTCACCCCGGCGGCCAACGCTTCCAGCCCGCTGGCACGAGTGGCGCTGAGCTGAGCGCGCAGCGCCAGTTGCTCAAACAGCGCCAGCGGATCCATTACCGCAATTTGCTGCGGCTTTTTACCTTCCACAGCCGTCAGCACGACTGCCAGCAGGCCGCGTACGATGCGGCCTTCGCTGTCACCATAAAAATGCAGCGTGCCGTCAGCCAATAATTGATGCCCCAACCAGACGCGGTTCTCACAGCCGCTGAGCTCCATCTCTGCCGTGCGTAACGGCTCCGGCAGTGGCGGCAACTGTTTCGCCAGCATAATCAGTTGGCGATAGCGATCTTCCCACTGCTTAAGCGCGGTAAATTTTACGATCAGCGCCTCGGCGGTAATTTCGCTGCCAAAGGGATGTGGGGCAAGCATAGCGTCTCCGAAGTTAATTTAGTCGGCCAGCAGATCTATGGCGTTGATCAGCGCTGTCACCAGGTTTTCAACGTCTTCCGTGGTGTTGTAAGGCGCGAATGACGCACGCAGTGTACCGCTGACACCCAACGCCGCCATCAGCGGCTGGGCGCAGTGCTGGCCGGCGCGCAGCGCGATGCCTTGCTCTGCCAAAAGAGTGACGATATCGCTGTGATGAATGCCGGCAATATCGAATGCCAGCAGGCTGGAACCTGAACAGCGGAAGCTGCGAAAGCCCGGTAACTGCGCCAGCCGTTGCTCGGCCAGATCGGCCAAATCGCGGCTGTAGCGCTCGGCGCCTGCTCTATCCTGAGTGCCAAGCCATTCCAGTGCCGCGGCCAGCCCCAGTACGCCGGCGATATTGGGTGTGCCGGCCTCAAAGCAGTGCGGCGGTTTCTGCGGCGTGAAGCCCTCGAATGACGCCTGGGTCAGCATTTTACCGCCGCCTTGCCACGGCGCCATCAGTGCCAGTAATTCGCTTTTTCCGTACAGCGCACCTATGCCGGTCGGGCCATAGAGTTTGTGGCCGGAGAAAGCGTAAAAATCAATATCAAGCTGCTGAACGTCGGCCGGGCAGTGCACTATGCCCTGTGCTCCGTCGATCATCACGCGCGCGCCGACGCCGTGGGCCAGCGTGATGGCTTGCGCCAGATCCGGGCAACCGCCGGTGACGTTGGACATTTGCCCCAGCGCCAACAGCCGGGTTTTATCGTTGAGCAGCCTAGGGAGCTGTGTCAGGTCCGGCAGGCGATCGACACCAAGCGGCAATTTCACCACCCGCGCACCAGTTTGTTCCGCCACCATCAACCAGGGGATCAGGTTGGCGTGGTGTTCGGCTTCGCTCACCAGAATTTCGTCACCCGGTTGCAGCAGGGGGCGGGTATAGCTTTGCGCCACCAGATTGATTGCCTCGGTGGTACCGCGGACCCAAATAATGTCATCGGCCGTGGGGGCATTGATCAGCGTAGCGACCTGCCGGCGCGCCTGTTCGAAGCGGGCGGTCAAATCCTGTGCCACGCGGTGTTGGCTGCGATGCACCGTGGCGGCATCGTCACGGTAAAACTGCTGCGTCGCCGCGATAACCGCCAGCGGCTTCAACGCGGTGGCGGCGCTGTCGAGATAACTTCCCGCCTGCTGCAGGGCCGGAAACTGATTACGAAAATCGCTGGGATTAAAAGGTGTCATACCCTGATTGTCACTGGCTGAGTCAATGGGTGATCCTGTCCTATTTTTTCGTCGGAGACAAGTTCTCCCGTCCATTAGGACTTATCGTCTGGAAATCTCTGATAAGTTTGTTATGCTATTAAGTGCCTACCAAGTAATGGCGTTAAATAACATAAAAGGTTTTTTACAGCATTTTTATCTACAAGGAGTCCGCAATGAAGAAAACAGCCGCAGTTATTTCTGCTCTGATGCTAACGTTTACCCTGGCCGCATGCTCCAGCAATTACGTAATGCATACCAATGATGGACGCACCATTGTCGCTGACGGAAAACCAAAGGTGGATAACGACACAGGCATGATCAGCTATAAAGACGCCAACGGCGTTGAACAGCAGATCAACCGTTCAGACGTGAAAGAGATGGTTGAAAGCAACCAGTAACCTCGTCAAAAAACGGGCAAAAAAAAGCACCGCAAATATTGCGGTGCTGCATAAAATCACTATGGACAGACAGGGTAAATGTACAGGAAGTGAAAAAACAGTAGCTTAGCTACCATGTCTGGATTGCCAGACAATTTGCAAACACAACATCACAACCACAAGCCAAAAGTTCATCGGCGTCCTCGACACCCACTCCCTTTTCGTTCCGGCCCGGGAAGTGCCGCCACTATAGGTATTTGCTGGCGCATGCTCAACGGACAATTTATAATGGCTCGGATTAAAAAAACTAATGATAGCGGTTTGCTGTCGTGGACCTGTAACTTGGTACACAGCGTCGCCTGATTTTTTATGCCGAATCATTCGGAATATTGTTACACAAAAGTAGCTAATAAATGTCTAAACGCTTACCACCTCTCAATGCGCTGCGGGTCTTCGACGCGGCGGCTCGACACCTGAGTTTCACCAAAGCGGCAGAAGAGCTGTTCGTTACCCAGGCCGCCGTGAGCCATCAGATCAAGTCGCTGGAGGACTTCCTCGGCCTGAAGCTGTTTCGGCGGCGCAATCGCTCGCTGCTGCTGACGGAAGAAGGGCAAAGTTATTACCTGGATATCAAGGAAATCTTCTCTTCGATCAACGAAGCTACCCGCAAGTTGCAGGCGCGCAGTGCCAAGGGGGCATTAACCGTCAGTTTGCCGCCGAGTTTCGCCATTCAGTGGTTGGTGCCGAGGCTCTCTGGCTTTAACTCAGCTTATCCGGGGATCGACGTGCGCATCCAGGCAGTGGACCGTGAGGAAGAGAAGCTGGCGGACGATGTCGATGTAGCGATTTTTTATGGTCGCGGCAATTGGCCAGGGGTGCGCGCCGAACGTTTATACGCGGAATATCTGTTGCCTGTGTGCTCACCCAGCCTGTTGACCGGGGAACATGCGTTAAAAGTGACGGACGATCTGGCTTATCACACGCTACTGCATGATACTTCACGCCGCGATTGGCTGGCTTATACCCGACAGTTGGGATTGCAGCACATTAATGTGCAACAGGGGCCGATTTTCAGCCACAGCGCAATGGTAGTTCAGGCTGCGGTTCATGGTCAGGGAGTGGCGCTGGTGAATAACGTGATGGCGCAAACTGAAATCGAAGCCGGGCGGCTGGTTTGCCCGTTTAACGATGTACTGGTCAGTAAAAACGCTTTTTATCTGGTATGCCATGACAGCCAGGCAGAACTGGGTAAAATAGCCGCCTTTCGTCAGTGGATCCTGGCACGGGCAGCCAGCGAGCAGGAGAAATTCCGCTTTCGCTATGAACAATAAGGCCGGCCGCCGTTCTGCGGCAGCCGGTTTTCTTCAATAAGGTAAATAACGATGAGCAGTCGTTCAATGCTGATTTTTGCCGCTATCAGCGGCTTTGTATTTGTTGCCCTGGGCGCGTTTGGCGCGCACGTATTAAACGGCACGCTGGGTGCAAACGAGATGGCCTGGATCCGTACCGGGTTGGATTATCAAGGGTTCCATACCCTGGCGATCCTGGTGCTGGCGGTGGCGATGCAGCGCCGCGTCAGCCTGTGGTTTTATTGGAGCGGGGCGCTGTTGGCGCTCGGCACCGTACTGTTCAGCGGCAGTCTGTACTGTCTGGCGCTGTCACACCTGAAGGTCTGGGTCTATATCACGCCGGTTGGCGGCGTGTGCTTCCTGATCGGTTGGGCATTGATGTTGATTGGCGCTTTGCGTCTGAGGAAAAAGGCCGAGCGCCATGAATAAGCTTGCGTTGTATTGCCGTCCTGGTTTTGAAAAAGAGTGTGCGGCGGAAATTACCGCCAAGGCTGCCGAGCTGGAAGTCTTTGGGTTTGCCCGGGTAAAAGATAATAGCGGCTACGTGCTGTTCGAGTGCTATCAGCCGGATGACGCCGACCGCCTGGCGCGGGAAATCCCGTTCCGTGAACTGATTTTTGCCCGCCAGATGCTGGTGGTTGGCGAACTGCTGCGCGACCTTCCGCCGGAAGATCGCGTGTCACCGATTGTCGGCATGTTGATCGGCGTGGTCGATCGCGGCGGTGAGCTGCGAGTGGAAGTGCCTGATACCAACGAAAGCAAAGAGCTGATGAAGTTCTGCCGTAAACTGACCGTGCCGCTGCGTGCCGCAATGCGTGAGCAAAAGGTGCTGATGGCGCGTGAGAACGCGACCCGTCCGGTGGTTCACGTGTTCTTTATCGCACCGGGTTGCTGTTATGTCGGCTACTCCTTCAGTAACAACAATTCGCCGTTCTATATGGGGATTCCGCGCCTCAAGTTCCCTTCCGACGCACCGAGCCGTTCTACGCTGAAACTGGAAGAGGCGTTCCACGTGTTCATTCCCGCCGATGAGTGGGACGAACGTTTGAGCAGTGGCATGCACGCGGTCGATCTGGGCGCTTGCCCAGGCGGCTGGACCTATCAACTGGTGCAACGCAGCATGATGGTGCATGCGGTGGATAATGGCCTGATGGCGCAGAGCCTGATGGATACCGGGCAGGTTACGCATCACCGCGCCGACGGTTTCAAATACGAACCAAGCAGCAGCAAGATTTACTGGCTGGTGTGCGACATGGTGGAGAAACCGGCCAAAGTGACCAGCTTGATGATCCAGTGGTTGGTCAAAGGTTGGTGCCGTGAGGCGATTTTCAACCTGAAGCTACCGATGAAAAAACGTTACGAAGAGGTTTCGCAGAATCTGCAGACCATCAAGGAAGCGTTGGACGCGGTTGGCATCAGTTCAGAAATTCATGCTAAACAGCTTTATCACGATCGTGAAGAAGTCACGGTACATGTGCGCCGTATGTGGTCGGCGGTGCCGGGACGTCGCGACGAGCGTGAATAATTGACCGGGCGCTGCTTGCAGCGCCTTTAGCTAACCGGTAACCGTAACTGCTGCAGGTTGCCGGTTAATGTCAAATCGGTGCGCAGCGTGGCGACCTTTTTACTGACGTAAGCCATGTCGCGGTGTTGTTGCAACTTGCCGCGCCATTTTTCCGCCACCTGTTCCAGATCCTGATACAGCCCATCCAACGTACCCGCCTGTTGTAATAACAATACCGCCGTTTTCGGCCCGATGCCGGCCACGCCAGGAATTTTGCTGCTGCTTATTCCCGCCAGCCCCCAGTAATCCGCCAATTGCTGTGGCGCAACCCCGAATTCCTGTTGCACAAAGGGCATGTCCAGCCAGCGTTTCTGGAAGTAATCGCGGATCTGCACGTTGGGCGCCAACAGTTGGCAATAACCTTTGTCGGTGGACACTATCGTCACCTGATGGCCGCCGCCGGCGACCTTGGCCGTCAGCGTTGCCGCCAGATCGTCCGCCTCATTGCCCGGCGAATGCCAACAGGCGACGCCGAGCGCTTCGAATGCCTGCCGCAGCTGTGGCATTTCCTGCTGTAAGTTTTCCGGCATCGGCGAGCGTCCGGCTTTGTAGTCGGGCAGAATTTGGTGACGCCAGCTTTCACTGCGGTCATCTTCGTCGAATACTGCCACCGAATGGGTTGGCCGGCTGTGCTGGATCAGCTGTTGCAGCGCATGTTGGCAGGCATTCACGCAGGGAGAACCCTGCACGGCGTGGATGCGGCGAATTAAGTTCAGGGCGTCAACAATCAGTAGGTGTATAGGCATTTATTCGTCGTCTTTCAAGCCGCAGCGTGGCTGACTTCCCGTACCCATCTCAGTTTCTGTAGCGGGCGAATATATCGCTCCGACGAATGCGGGCACAGAATGGAGCGTATCGACAATGCCAGAGTACGCTTGCCGCCTGGCTGTAGAGTAAAGTCAGATAAAAGAAGGGCGGCTCTACGCCGCCCTGAGGTATCAGGCTACGATTTCATAGCAGGGCACATAGGCGCTGCCCGGTAGCTTCATGCGGTGCTGGGCGACAAAGCCCTGCAACAGACTGTCCATTTGTTTCATCATCTGCGGCTCGCCGTGCAGTTTGTACGGGCCAAATTGCTCAATGGCATGAATGCCATTTTCCTTCACGTTGCCGGCCACGATGCCGGAAAACGCGCGGCGCAGCGCAGCGGCCAACTGTTCGGCCGGTTGGTCCGGATACAGATTGAGATTCGCCATGTTTTCGTGGCTTGGTTCAAACGGCAGTTGCAGATCGGGTGCTATGCGGATCGACCAGTTAAAACTGTAGGCATCGCCGGTGTTGCGACGGTTCTCTTTCACCAGCGGCATGGCTTTTTTCATCTGCCGTGCCACTTCGGCCGGATCGTCGATGATGATGGTGTAATGACGGCGCGCTTCATCACCCAGGGTGTTCATGATGAACTCGTCCAGTACGCGGAAGTAATCGGCGCTCTCTTTCGGCCCGGTGAGGATCAGCGGCAATACCTGTTCGCTGTTTTCCGGATTCATCAAAATACCCAGCAGATACAGCAGCTCTTCCGCCGTGCCGACGCCACCCGGGAAGATGATGATGCCGTGTGCAATGCGCACGAAGGCTTCCAGACGTTTTTCGATGTCCGGCATGATCACCAGTTCATTGACCAGCGGGTTAGGCGGCTCGGCGGCGATGATCGAAGGTTCGGTCATGCCGATAAAACGGCTGTTGCGGTAGCGCTGTTGCGCATGACCCACGGCGGCGCCTTTCATCGGCGCTTCCATCGCTCCCGGCCCACAGCCGGTGCAGATATTCAGCTCGCGCAGGCCAAGCTGGCTGCCGACCTTGCGGGCGTACAGGTATTCATTTTCATTGATGGAGTGGCCGCCCCAACACACCACCAGATTAGGATCTTCGTCGAGGTGCAACGCTCGGGCGTTGCGCAGGATGGAGAATACCAGGTTGGTGATGTGGGCCGAATTTTCCAGGTTCAGATGCTGGAAACGGCCGGCGCTGTCGATTTGGCCGTGAACGAACAGGATATCGCGCAGCACGGCGAACAGGTTGGCCTGCAGAGAGCGGATAATTCTGCCGTCGACAAAGGCATCTTCCGGTGGGTTCACCAGCTCGAGTTTGACCCCGCGCTCACGGCGCAGAACGTTGATATCAAAGGTTTCATAGCGTGAAAGCAGCTGTTTGCTGTTGTCGGTTTGACTGCCGGAATTCAACACGGCCAGCGAACAGTTGCGGAACAAACGGTACAGATCGCTGCTGGCGGTGCGCTTCAGCATGTCTACTTCCAACTGCGACAGCAAATCCATAGAGCCAAGCGGGCTGATGTGTGTAATCAAGGTAACTCCTTTGCACCCGAGGCGGGGCAGTAGTAATCCATACGCAGCAGAACAGCATCTCGTTATTGTCAGCGCACTGCGGTCAATGACTGGCCGCAGCCTTTCTTAACCTTACCGCCGTCCCCTGATTTTTACCAATACAAACCGCTCGTTAGCTTAGTTGTTGAGCAATGCTTCGCACTATTGGCGCGCCAGACGGCCATGCGATGGAACAAAGTCAAGGTTACTGCGCCAGGGATTGATGTCCAGGCCGCCGCGACGGGTGTAGCGCGCATACACCGACAGGCTCTCTGGCCGGCAATAGCGCATCAGATCGTTGAAGATGCGCTCAACGCACTGTTCATGGAATTCGTTGTGGTGACGGAAGGACACCAGATAGCGCAACAGCGCTTCACGATCGATTTGCGCACCGCGATACTGGATTTGCACCGATCCCCAGTCGGGTTGGTTGGTGATCAGGCAGTTGGACTTCAGCAGGTGGCTGACAAGTTGCTCTTCAACCTGACGGGTGCCGGTGGCGTTCAGCAGGTAATCGGCGTTGAACTCGTAGTTATCAATACGGATGTCCTGATGATCGATGCATTCTCCCTCCAACCGGGCGATAGGGCTGCCTTCCACCTGATCGATGCTGAACAAGGCGACGCTGACATCACCCTGCGCGCAGGCGGACAGATCGCGTTGCAGCGTGCTGCGCACCGTCTCCCAGTTGGTAAATTGGGTCTGGTTAAAGCTGTTGAGGTAAAGCTTGAAACTTTTGGATTCGATGAGGTTGATGCTGTTGGCGTTGAGACTAATCTCGCCCACCGCGACCTGCGGCAAGCCGTTGCCGTTCAGCCATGAGAGCTCATACAGGGTCCAGATATCGGCACCGTGGAACGGCAGGCTGTCCGGATACAAACCCAGCGGTTCACGGTTCATGCTGCGCGGCACCGCCTGCAGCAGCTGAGCGTCGTAGCGATCGCGGTATGCGGTAGGTTTGCCCAGAGTCAGTGCCGACAGGGCGTGATGGTCTTGATAGGAGGACATCTGCTGTCACCTCGGTGATAGATAGGTACAATAGCCTCCAGTTTACCGTATGCGAGAAAAAATATGGACCATGATGTACCGAACGCCCTGCGTGAATTCACCCAGCGTTATGTCGATCTTTGGCAGCAGGAGCGCGGTCATGCGCCGGCGAGCCAGGATTTGTACGGCGTGCCATCGCCTTGCATTGTAGAAACGCGCGACGATGAAGTGCTGTGGTTGCCGCAACCCTTCCCCCCGGCGATGACGTTGGAAAAAGTGGAGGTCGCGCTTGAGATACGGCTGCAACCGGACATTAACCTGTTTTATACCCAGCAGTATGCGGGGGATATGAGAGCGCAGTTCGGTGAGCACCTTGTGACCTTGCTGCAGGTGTGGAGCGAAGACGATTTTATTCGCCTGCAGGAGAATTTGATCGGCCATTTGGTGACGCAAAAACGGCTGAAGCTGTCGCCGACGTTATTCCTGGCAACCACTGAATCCGAGATGACGATGGTCTCGCTGTGCAACGTCAGCGGCAATGTCGTACTGGAACAATTCGGCAGCGATAAACGCACCTTGCTGGCGGCTTCGCTGGGGAATTTCCTCGATGCATTGCGCCCTCGGTTGAGTATTTAACGCCGTATCTAGCCTCACTCGTGTGAGATATCTCGCACACGGGCTGTGAGAGATCGCTTTTAATTTTTTGTGGGCTGCGATCTGGATTGTCTTTATTGTTATCCAGATCAATTGGTTAGATTTTCTTTAGGATAACTCTTAGCGTTAATTTAGCCTGATCCTTATGCTAATCCCTTGTGAAGCCGAGATAATTAAGCGATCTTATGGTTACCGGAACGGATACGGTGGAGCAGGAAAGCATCAGGATGATGCAGCTTCAGGAAGAGGAAATGGATGCGCTCAGTGAAGAGCGAAGGACGGCGTCAGGAGATGCCAAGGATGTTTCAGGATTGAAACCAGGGACACCTCCAGGATGGAGATTGAGAGCCGGCAAAGGAGGGTTGGCGGGTCATGAAGACTAAGGAACCGCGTCAGGACGATGCTACAGGATAGAGCAAGGACGGTTGGGTCAGGATGGCCGCAGGAAAAGTTTTCAAGGATTGAGCAGGGAGCACACTGTGTAGCGGGACAGCTATAAAACGAACCGGGGGCACTGTTAACGCAGTGCCCCCAACTTTTTATGGCGGTTTTATATCTTAAGTATCAAAGAACACTACCCCTTCTCAAACTCTTCGTTATTGTTAACCAATCGCCCCCAGCGTATCGCCGTTGCTCTGTGTTTTCGGCAACAGGAACAGCGTGGCGTAAATATCCAACAGATATATCGCCGCCAGCAGGCTGATTGCCGCCGTGAAGGACACCTGCGTCACCAATGCCCCAATCACCAATGGCCCCAACCCGCCTACGCCGCGCCCGAGATTAAACAAAATATTTTGTGCGGTAGCGCGCACCTGGACCGGATAGGTATCGGAGATCAACGCGCCGTAGCCGCCAATCATGCCATTGACGAATAACCCCATTAGCGCGCCGGCGAACAGCATCAGCATGGGATCGCCAAGTTGCGCATAGACCACGACCATCACCACGGCGCCAATCTGATAGACAATAAAAATCTTCCAGCGGGCGAAGCGATCGGCCAATACACCAAACAGCCAGATGCCCAGCGTCATTCCGAGCACGGTTACCGCAGTCCACAGGCCAGATTTGGTCAGCGAAAAACCGAAATTTTTTGCCAGGTAGGTCGGCATCCAAATCATCAGCCCGTAATACCCGAAGTTCTGCACTGAGCACAGAATAAAAATGCCGATACTGGCTTTGCTGGTGGCCCGGTCTTTAAACAGCAGCTTTACGCGTTGGGTAAAGGAGAGTTGCTGGCCACTATTTTGTTGGCGTACGAATTCCTCCGGCTCACCCAGTGTGCGGCGGATGAGAAATGACGCGATTGCCGGCAGCAACCCAACCAGGAACATGCCGCGCCAGCCGATATGCGTCAACAGCAGCGGGGTGAGGAAAGCCGCCGCCAGAACGCCAAGTTGCCAGCCCATGCCAACATAGGCGGAGGCGCGGTTGCGCTTTTCCGCCGGCCAGGCTTCGGCTATCAGCGCCATGCCGATGCCGAACTCTCCCCCCAGCCCGATCCCCGCCAGCGTGCGATAGGCGAGCAAATCCCAATAGCCCTGCGCCAGAGCGCACAGGCCGGTAAACAGGGAGAACATCAGGATGGTGATGGTCAGTACCCGGATGCGGCCAAAGCGATCGCTGAGGTGGCCGAAAATCACGCCGCCCAATACGGCGCCGATCAGCGTCCAGGTCACCAGTGAGCCGGCGGCGGAAGAGGTTAGCCCCAGTTCGATGCTGATGGCCGGCAGCATAAAGCCGAGGATCAGCAGATCAAAGCCGTCCATCGCGTAACCGGTGACCGAAGCCAGCATGGCTTTGCCGGGCGTTGCATGATTTTTTATTGGTGTGATTGCAGGCATGTGTCTAATCTTTGCGGTTTATTCGGTGAACTCATTGTGCCGTGCGGCGGCGTGCGCCACCAGATCAAATGCGGTCGATGTCATCAACTCAGCCGAATTTGGGCTATAAAGGGTAAAATGCTATGCTTTGCCGCCTTTCAGCCGCGCCGCTGAATATCATGGTTTAAACGGATCGGGAATGCAGATGAGTATACAAAATCAGGTTCGCCTTAGTTTGCAGGCGATTGAACAGTCAATGCGAGAGCTGGCGCTGTGGCAAGCCACGCCGCCCGAGCCTGAAGCCTTCGCCAGCACCGAACCCTTCTGCGTAGACAGCATGCTGGCCGAAGAGTGGCTGCAATGGATATTTCTGCCGCGGATGTACGCGCTACTGGATGCGCATGCACCACTGCCGACGCGTTTCGCCATTACGCCTTACTTTGAAGAGGCGCTGAAAGATAAGGATCCGAACTGCATGCCGCTGCTGGTGCAACTGCAGCGTTTGGATCTTATGCTGAATAAAGAACCGCAATAATGATTGAGATCCTTTACCAGGATGAGTATTTGGTGGCGGTGAACAAGCCGTCGGGCTGGCTGGTGCATCGCAGTTGGCTGGATCGTCATGAAACCCGGTTTATGATGCAGACGGTGCGTGACCAGATAGGCCAGCACGTGTTTACCGTGCATCGCCTCGACCGCCCGACCTCCGGCGTGCTGTTGATGGCGCTGTCCAGCGAAGTGGCGCGTCTGCTGTCGCAGCAGTTCGAGCAACATCAAGTGCAGAAAACCTATCATGCGGTGGTGCGTGGCTACGTGCAGGAAGGGGCAACTCTCGACTACCCGTTGACGGAAGAACTGGACAAAATCGCCGATAAGCATACCGCCGTCGATAAAGGCCCGCAGCCGGCGGTCACCCACTACCGGCCGCTGGCGCAGGTGGAGATGCCGGTGGCCATTGGCCGTTATGACAGCGCGCGCTACAGCCTGATGGAGCTGAAGCCGGAAAACGGCCGTAAGCATCAGTTGCGTCGCCATATGGTGCATCTTCGTCATCCGATCATTGGTGACAGTAAGCACGGCGACCTGCGTCAGAACCGCGGCATGGCCCAGCACTTCGGCTGCCCGCGCTTGATGCTGCACGCCAGTCATCTGCAGTTGAACCATCCTGTAACCGGTGAGCCGTTACTTATTTCCGCACGCTGGGATGAACCCTGGCAGGGAGTCATGTCGCAGTTTGGCTGGGCAGGGGTTTTCCCTGAGCTCGCCGGGGTTGAGTTTAGTGCGGCTAACGGTCAGGATAACGGGTAATTTTCAAAGGTAATTGAGGGAGTAGGGGCAATGGCTCAGGTTGGAATCTTCGTGGGAACGGTCTACGGCAACTCACTGCTGGTGGCGGAAGAGGCGGAAAATATCCTTGGCGAGCAGGGGCATGAGGTCAAACTGTTTGAAGAGGGCACGCTTGAGGCTTGGCAATTCTACCGCCAGCACTATGCGCTGGTGATCACCTCCACCACCGGTCAGGGCGATTTACCGGACAGCATTGCGCCGCTGTTCCACGCCATCCGCGATCAGGTCGGCTACCAGCCGGAACTGCGCTATGGGCTGATTTCGCTCGGTGACAGCAGTTATGACAATTTCTGTGGCGCAGGGCGTGCGTTTGATGCGCTATTGCAAGAGCAGGGAGCAACCCGCGTGGGGGATGTGTTGGAAATCGATGCGATGGAACAGCCTGAGCCGGAAGTGGTTTCCTGCCCGTGGGTTGAGCAGTGGGGCTCACTGCTGAAATAAGATACCGACCCGCCGTCTTTCAGGCGGCTTCCGACAGATTTGTTGTAAGGGGCGAAGTTATTTGCCCCGACTAATACGGGCGCAGCATGCCGCGCCCTACAGCGAGCGGGTTCTTATTTTCCGCGGGTCAGTTTTTCCAGATCGGATTCGATCTCGGCAATCTTGTGGGATACCACGCCTTCCAGATGACGCAGGTCATCAAGAATTTTGCGTTTCAGATCCACTTCGACCTGATCGCGCTGGCACAGTTGATCCAGTTCATCAATTACGTAACGCAGGTTCGGGTTTATCTCGTGAATTTCTTTGTAACCCTGACCGGCATTATCCGCCACCACGGTTTTGCGTTGGCGCGGGTATTTGAACTTCACGCTCTTGGCAAAGAATTCGCCTTTATCCTTGCGGAAGTAAATCTTAAGAATGTCGTTATTGGCCTCCTGACGCAGGCTATAGCGATCGACATCTTCCGGTTGACTGATTCCCAAGCTTTTCAGGTTGTCATACATAATAGCGCCACCTTATAAATAGACTTTATTCCACGGTCTGGGATTATGGCGAAAAACCGCGCCAGAGACTGTGACTGCTCGCGTACTGAAGACAAAAAAATAGCGGGTTATACCCGTCATACTTGAAGCTGCCTCTGTGTTGGCTGTGTTCACTTACCCGAATCACTTACTGGTGTAAGCTCATCGGGATAAGTTCTCTTGCCGCCTTGATGCAGCCCCAATTATTTAGGGCATAGTGACCCGCTATATTCAGCTTAGTCGATGGTGCGCAATAACTCATTAATGCCGACTTTACTGCGGGTCTTGGCGTCGACTTTCTTGACGATGACCGCGCAGTACAGGCTGTAAGAACCGTCTTTGGACGGCAGGTTACCTGAAACCACCACCGAGCCGGCCGGGACGCGGCCGTAATGCACTTCGCCGGTTTCACGGTCATAAATGCGGGTGCTCTGGCCGAGGTAAACGCCCATGGAGATCACCGAACCTTCTTCGACGATCACGCCTTCAACCACTTCTGAACGCGCGCCGATGAAGCAGTTGTCTTCAATGATGGTCGGGTTGGCCTGCAGCGGTTCCAGTACGCCACCGATGCCGACGCCGCCGGACAGGTGAACGTTTTTGCCAATCTGCGCGCAAGAACCCACGGTAGCCCAGGTATCGACCATGGAGCCTTCGTCAACGTAAGCGCCGATATTCACGTAGGACGGCATCAATACCGTATTGCGTGCAATGAATGCGCCCTGGCGAACGGTCGCCGGCGGTACCACGCGGAAGCCTTCTTTCTGGAAGCGCGCTTCGTCGTAATCGGCAAACTTCATCGGCACTTTGTCGTAGTAACGGGTTTCGGCACCGTCCATCACTTTGTTGTCGTTGATGCGGAAAGAAAGCAGCACGGCTTTTTTCAGCCACTGATGCGTAACCCACTGACCGTCAATCTTCTCGGCAACGCGCAGGGCGCCGCTGTCCAACAGGCCGATCACCTGGTTTACCGCTTCGCGCGTTACGGTGTCTGCGTTCGCCGGAGTGATATCCGCGCGGCGTTCGAAGGCGCTTTCAATAACGTTTTGTAATTGCTGCATGCTGTTCTCTGTCCTGATGTTGTTGTCTACGAAAAGGTAACTTGTATCACATTTTATCGTTTGGATTGAGGGCCTCTGTCAACCGTTGTTCCAACTTTCTGCGCGTTTCCGAATTCAGAGCGCGTCGATCGCTGTCTGCCAGAATAAATAAGTCCTCAACTCGCTCGCCAATGGTGGAAATTCGCGCGCCGTGCAGCGACAGGCCGAGATCGGCGAACACTTCGCCCACTCGCGCCAGCAAACCTGGTTGATCAAGGGCGGTCAGCTCCAGATAGCTGCGGCGATCGGTATGGGTCGGCAGGAAGTTGACTTCGGTCGGCACGCTGAAATGGCGCAGCTTGGAGGATGGCCTGCGTACGCGCGGCGGCTGATATTCCCGCTGGGTGATGGTTTGCACCAGCGCATGGCGGATCGCCGCATGGCGGTCCTGAGCCAGCGGGCTGCCGTCCGGCTCTAACACGATGAAGGTATCCATCGCCATGCCGTCGCGATTGGTGAAAATCTGTGCGTCGTGTACGCTCAGGTTACGGCGATCCATCTCGCCGGCCACGGCGGCAAACAGGTAAGGGCGGTCCGGGCTCCAGATGAAGATTTCGGTGCCGCCGCGTGTCGCCTGGCGGCTGACCAGCACCAGGGGTTTGGTGGAATCATGGGCCAGCAGATGACGGGCGTGCCAGGCCAGTTGGTTGGGCGAATGGCGCAGGAAGTAGTCGGCCCGGCAGCGGCTCCAGATGCGGTGCAACGCCTCTTCGTCGATATTGTCCATGCGCAGCAGCGCCAGCGCCTGCAGGCGGTGGTGGCGTACACGTTCGCGCAAGTCCGGGCTGTTTTGCATGCCGCGGCGCAACTGTTTTTCCGTCGCAAAGTACAGCTCACGCAACAGGCTCTGTTTCCAGCTGTTCCACAGCGTTTCGTTGGTGGCGCAGATATCCGCCACCGTCAGACAAACCAGATAGCGCAGGCGCGTTTCGCTCTGCACTTCAGCGCTGAATTGCTGGATAACCGTGGGATCCTGGATATCGCGGCGCTGGGCGGTCACCGACATCAGCAGATGGCAGCGTACCAGCCAGGCCACCAGTTGGGCTTCGCGAGAATTCAGACCGTGCAGTTCGGCGAACTCCAGCGCATCTTGTGCGCCGAGGATGGAGTGGTCACCGCCGCGGCCTTTGGCGATATCGTGGAACAGCGCCGCCAGCAGCAGAAGTTCTGGGTTCGGCAGGCGCGGATAGAGCTCCACGCACAGTGGATGGCGTGGCCGCGTTTCTGCATCGGCGAAACTTTCCAGCTTTTGCAGAACCCGAACGGTGTGTTCGTCGACAGTATAGGCGTGGAACAGATCGAACTGCATTTGCCCGACGATCTTGCCCCACTGCGGCATATAGGCCCACAGCACGCTGTGACGATGCATCGGTACCAGCGCGCGCGACACTGCGCCAGGGTGGCGCAAAATGGCCATAAACAGATCGCGTGCTTCCGGAATGTTGCACAGTGGTTGTTTCAGATGGCGGCGTGCGTGGCGCAATTGGCGCACGGTGGTGGAGTAAATGCCTTTGATTTCGCGGTTGCGTACCATCAGGTAAAACATCCGCATGATGGCTTCCGGCTGGCGGATGAACAGCGTTTCGTCACGCAGGTCTATCAGATCGCCGCGCAGCTGGAAATCCTCGTTCAGCGGGCGTGGCTTTTCCGTGGCATCCAGCGCCAGTATCGCTTCGTCGAACAGTTGGAGCAGCATATGATTCAGTTCGCCGACGCGACGCGTCATGCGGTAGAAATCCTTCATCATGTGTTCAACCGGTTCGTTGCCTTCCCCCTCATAACGCAGCAATTGCGCCACATTGAGTTGGCGATCGAACAGCAGCCGGTTGTCGTAACGCGGTAGCACCAGATGCAGTGCGAAGCGGATACGCCACAGGAAACTCTGGCATTCATTGAGCTCGTTACGTTCGGCTTGGGTGAGAAAACCGAAACCGACCATTTCGTCCAGCGAGGTGGCGCCGAAGTGACGGCGCGCTACCCACAGCAAGGTGTGAATATCTCTCAGGCCGCCGGGGCTGCTCTTGATGTCTGGCTCCAGGTTGTAGCTGGTGCCGTGGTAACGCTGGTGGCGTTCCTGCTGCTCAGCCACCTTGGCGTGGAAAAATTGGGGGGAGGGCCAGAAGCCGTCGCTGAAGATGTGCTTTTGCATCTGCAGGAACAGCGCGACGTCGCCGCAGATCATGCGCGACTCGATCAGGTTGGTGGCCACGGTCAGGTCCGCCAGCCCTTCAAGCAGGCACTCTTCCAGCGTGCGTACGCTGTGGCCCACCTCCAGTTTCAGATCCCACAGCAGGGTGATAAATTCCCCCACGCGCTGCGACTGTTGTTCACTCAGGCGGCGCTGGCTGAGCACCAGCACATCAATATCCGACAGCGGATGAAGTTCGCCGCGGCCATAGCCGCCTACCGCCACCAGGGCGGTTTCCGGGATATCCTCGAAACCGTAAAAGATCCACAGACGACGCAGCAGGCGATCGATAAAGTCGCTGCGGGCCGCGACCAGGCTTTCGGCGCTGGAGCCGGCGTTGAACGCTGCCGCCAACCACAGCTGAAACTGTTCAAGACGCAGTTTCAGTGCAACGCAATTAATCTCTTCATCGCCATAGACGTTGGGATACTCAGGCTGCTTCGGCACGGCCTGTTGCTCAATGACCGAGTTGCTTTGTTCGCGAAAATTTTCAGACATAATACGCAGCCCATAAAAAAAGCCGGCATAAGCCGGCCTGTGACAAGAAACAGCGGTATGTGACCGCGTTTCTTACTGTTCGTGCGTAATGATGTTGGGGATGGTGTCATCCTTGCGCAACGTCATTATCTCGCAGCCGTTATCTGTGACCACAATAGTATGCTCATACTGCGCCGACAAGCTGCGATCTTTAGTTTTTACCGTCCAGCCGTCTTTCATGGTGCGGATGCGGTAGTCACCGGCATTGACCATCGGCTCGATGGTGAACGCCATGCCGGCCTGCAGTACCACGCCGCCGTCGTCGGCGTCATAGTGCAGAACCTGCGGTTCTTCGTGGAATACTTCGCCGATGCCATGACCGCAGTATTCACGCACCACGGAAAACTTCTCGGCTTCGACGAATTTCTGGATCTCTTTGCCCAGGGTGCGCAGGCGGATGCCCGGCTTCACCATTTTCAGCGCCAGATACAGGCTTTCCTGGGTAACGCGACACAGCCGCTCGCCCAGAATGGTCGGCTTGCCGACGATGAACATCTTGGAGGTATCGCCGTGGAAGCCGTCTTTAATGACGGTCACGTCGATATTGACGATGTCGCCGTCCTTCAACACTTTGTCATCGCTCGGGATGCCGTGGCACACCACTTCATTTACCGAGATGCACACGGATTTCGGGAAACCGTGGTAGCCGAGGCAGGCGGAGATGGCCTGTTGCTCGTTGGTAATGTACTCGTGACAGATACGGTCCAGTTCGCCGGTGGTCACGCCAGGTTTGACGTGCGGCTCGATAATTTCCAGCACTTCAGCGGCCAAGCGGCCCGCCACGCGCATTTTTTGGATGTCATCAGGTGTTTTAATTGAGATTGCCATGAAATTCGTCCGCAGGTGTCGTGCTCGCCGACAACAGAAAGAAATAAGAAGCAGTCTCTTATGGTATCAGCCCGGCCAGAAGCTGCCAAATTTCATTTGTCGGTGCCCCGGTAAACGCAACAAAAGTTGGTGTCGGTGGCAGGTTTATGGTATAAAGCGCGCCGGCGATCCGTAAGTTGATCTTGTGACGACAACGGAAATAGCCGAAGTACTTTAACTGCACTCACATTGTGTAAATAACACACACGTATCGGCACATACACCGGGGTGCTCTGAGGTGATTTATCACCGTCGGGGTCGGCGTTATGGGATACGTGGAGGCATAACCCCAACTAATCTATATAGAGGTTTAATCATGGCAACTGTTTCCATGCGCGACATGCTCCAGGCCGGTGTACACTTTGGTCACCAGACCCGTTACTGGAACCCGAAAATGAAGCCTTTCATCTTCGGCGCACGTAACAAGGTTCACATCATCAACCTGGAAAAAACCGTACCAATGGCCAACGCAGCACTGGCTGAACTGACCAAGATCTCTTCCCGTAAAGGCAAGATCCTGTTCGTTGGTACCAAGCGCGCAGCAAGCGAAGCGGTAAAAGAATATGCTAACAACTGCGATCAGTTCTTCGTGAACCATCGCTGGTTGGGCGGCATGCTGACTAACTGGAAAACCGTTCGTCAGTCAATCAAGCGTTTGAAAGATCTGGAAATCCAGTCTCAAGATGGCACCTTCGACAAGCTGACCAAAAAAGAGGCGCTGATGCGTACTCGCGAACTGGCCAAGCTGGAAAACTCTCTGGGTGGTATCAAGGACATGGGTGGTCTGCCTGACGCTCTGTTCGTAATCGATGCAGATCACGAACACATCGCGATCAAAGAAGCCAACAACCTGGGTATCCCGGTATTCTCTATCGTTGATACCAACTCCGATCCAGACGGCGTTGACTTCATCATCCCTGGTAACGACGATGCAATCCGTGCAATCAAATTGTACCTGACTGCCGTTGCTGCCGCCGTCCGTGAAGGTCGTTCTCAAGATCTGGCCGTTCAGGCGGAAGAAAGCTTCGTAGAAGCTGAATAATAAGGCAAGCTCGTCACTGAGCCCTTATTAACCAGGTATTGAATATGTTGGTTAGAGGGGCCTAAATAGGCCCCTTTTGCTTATCTGAATGAGAACTATCTCCTTGCGAGATAACCGAGGAAAAAGAAATGGCTGATATTACCGCTGCCCTGGTAAAAGAACTGCGTGAGCGTACTGGCGCCGGCATGATGGATTGTAAAAAAGCTCTGGTCGAGTCTAACGGCGACATCGAGCTGGCAATCGAAAACATGCGTAAATCTGGTGCGATCAAAGCGGCGAAAAAAGCAGGCAACGTAGCTGCTGACGGCGTGATCAAAACCAAAATCGAAGGCAACTACGGCGTTATCGTTGAAGTTAACTGCCAGACTGACTTCGTTGCTAAAGATGCCGGTTTCCAGGCGTTCGCTGACAAAGTGCTGGATGCTGCTGTTGCAGGCAAAATCACTGATGTTGACGTATTGAAAGCACAGTTCGAAGAAGAACGTGTAGCGCTGGTTGCAAAAATCGGTGAGAACATCAACATCCGTCGCGTTGCTTCCCTGGAAGGCGAAGTGTTGGGTAGCTACCTGCACGGCGCGCGTATCGGTGTTCTGATTGCCGCTAAAGGCGCTGACGAAGAACTGGTTAAGCAAATTGCCATGCACGTTGCGGCCAGCAAACCTGAATTCGTTAAGCCTGAAGATGTGTCTGCTGAAGTGGTAGAAAAAGAGTACCAGGTTCAGTTGGACATCGCCATGCAGTCTGGCAAGCCGAAAGAAATCGCAGAGAAAATGGTTGAAGGCCGCATGAAGAAATTCACCGGCGAAGTTTCTCTGACCGGTCAGCCTTTCGTTATCGAGCCAAGCAAGACTGTTGGCCAAGTGCTGAAAGAGCACAACGCTGACGTTGTTAACTTCATCCGCTTCGAAGTGGGCGAAGGCATCGAGAAAGTTGAAAATGACTTTGCTGCTGAAGTTGCAGCAATGAGCAAACAGTCTTAATGATTGTTAATGGAGCCGCCGTCTGGCGGTTCCGTTTTATCCAGCCAGAATTAACACCGGTGGCAAGCCCTGTGGCACTATACTCAGCACAGGCGCGCTTCATCGGCTGAAATCCCCAATACTAATACTGCTTCTTAGGACAGAACACCATGGCAACCAATGCAAAACCCGTATATCAGCGTATTCTGCTCAAACTGAGTGGCGAAGCCCTGCAAGGTGCAGAAGGTTTTGGTATCGACGCCAGCGTTTTGGATCGCATGGCTCAGGAAGTTAAAGAGCTGGTCGAACTGGGAATTCAGGTCGGTGTAGTGATTGGCGGCGGTAACCTGTTCCGCGGCGCGGGTCTGGCTCAGGCCGGAATGAACCGCGTAGTGGGCGACCACATGGGAATGCTGGCTACTGTGATGAACGGCCTGGCTATGCGTGATGCACTGCACCGTGCCTATGTGAACGCCCGCCTGATGTCTGCTATTCCGTTGAACGGCGTGTGTGACAACTACAGCTGGGCCGAGGCCATCAGCCTGCTGCGTAATAACCGCGTGGTGATCTTCTCTGCCGGTACCGGCAACCCGTTCTTCACCACCGATTCGGCAGCTTGCCTGCGCGGGATCGAGATTGAAGCCGACGTGGTACTGAAAGCGACCAAAGTGGATGGCGTATACTCCGCCGATCCGGTTAAAAACCCGGATGCAACGCTGTACGAACATATAACCTATCAAGACGTGCTTGAGCGCGAGCTGAAAGTGATGGACCTGGCGGCGTTTACGCTGGCCCGCGATCACGGTCTGCCGATCCGCGTATTCAACATGAACAAGCCGGGCGCGTTGCGCCGCGTAGTGATGGGTGAAAACGAAGGCACGCTGATCAGCAAATAAGGCTGTTCTGCCAAATTTAACGGGAGCGGGTAACGCTGTGCGTTGTGCGCTTTCCTCAAGTAAAATTCACGGGCTATACTGATGTATAGCCTGCCAAGTAACCCGTTTCTAAAGGTTCGCAACGTGATTAATGAAATCAGAAAAGATGCTGATTCACGCATGGAAAAAAGCGTAGAAGCATTCAAAACCCAAATCAGCAAAATCCGTACCGGCCGTGCTTCTCCAAGTATCTTGGACGGCATCATGGTGGAATACTATGGTTCTGCTACGCCGCTGCGTCAGCTGGCTAACGTGACCGTAGAAGACTCCCGCACCCTGGCCATCAACTTGTTTGATCGTTCCCTGGGTTCAGCGGTAGAAAAAGCCATCATGTCTTCAGACCTCGGCCTGAACCCAAGTTCAGCGGGCAGCGTGATCCGCGTTCCGCTTCCTCCTCTGACTGAAGAGCGCCGTAAAGATCTGATCAAAGTAGTGCGCAACGAAGCCGAGCAGGGCCGTGTGGCCGTGCGTAACGTTCGCCGCGACGCCAACGACAAAGTGAAAGCGCTGCTGAAAGACAAAGAAATCAGCGAAGACGAAGATCGTCGCTCACAGGATGACGTTCAAAAACTGACCGATGCTTACATCAAACTTCTGGATGCCGCTCTGGCGGATAAAGAAAAAGAGCTGATGGAATTCTAATCAGCATCGCGCAGAAAAAAAGCGTCGCCTGGGCGGCGCTTTGTTTTTTGTGGCGCAGATCCCGTTTCATCGTACTGATTGATCATGGACAAGCGGTGGCCAAGGTTACACACTGGAACACCTTCGATCTCATCAGACAGTTATTCAGAGCGAACTCATGAAGCAACTGACTATTCTTGGTTCCACCGGCTCAGTGGGAACCAGCACCCTGGCCGTGGTCAGGGAACATCCCGACCGTTTTGCGATTAAAGCGCTGGTTGCCGGCCGCAATGTAGCGGTGATGGCGCAACAGTGTATGGAGTTTTGCCCGGCTTATGCTGCGATGGCGGACGAAGGCGCTGCGCGCGAATTGCGCGACGTGCTGGCGGAAAACGGCATTGACACTGAGGTAATGGCAGGCGAACAGGCTGCCTGTGAGTTGGCGGCGCTGGATGATGTCGATCAGGTCACTGCGGCTATTGTCGGCGCTGCCGGGCTGTTGCCGACGCTGGCGGCGATCCGTGCCGGCAAACAGGTATTGTTGGCGAACAAAGAGTCGCTGGTGACCTGTGGCCGTCTATTTATGGATGCCGTGCAAAAGAGCCAGGCGCAGTTATTGCCCCTGGACAGCGAACACAACGCGATTTTTCAGAGTTTGCCTGAAAGCATTCAGCGTCAGTTGGGATACTCTTCATTAGTCGATCATGGTGTCTCGCGCATTGTGCTTACCGGCTCCGGCGGCCCGTTCCGTTCGACGCCGCTGGAGCAGTTTGCCACAATGACGCCGGACCAGGCCTGCGCCCATCCTAATTGGTCTATGGGGCGCAAGATCTCGGTGGATTCCGCCACCATGATGAACAAAGGACTGGAATATATTGAGGCCCGTTGGCTGTTCAACGCTTCGGCCGAACAAATGGAAGTGATTCTGCACCCGCAGTCGGTGATCCACTCGATGGTGCGCTATGCTGATGGCAGTGTGCTGGCCCAGTTGGGCACGCCGGATATGCGTACGCCAATCGCCCATGCGATGGCTTACCCGCAGCGGGTAAGTTCTGGTGTGGAAGCGCTGGATTTCTGCCGTATCGGCTCGTTGACCTTTGCCGAACCTGAACGGGAGCGTTACCCTTGCCTGTATCTGGCGATTGACGCCTTTGATGCCGGCCAGGCGGCAACCACCGCGCTGAATGCAGCTAACGAAGTGGCCGTTGCGGCCTTCCTGCAAGAGCAGATTCGCTTTACCGATATCGCGGCAGTGAACCAAAAAGTGGTCGAACGGCTGTCTTTGCAGGAACCGTCCTGCATTGATGCGGTCTTAGAAATAGATCGCCAGGCCCGTGAAGTTGCCGTTGGGTTAGTGAAGTCACTGCGTGGTTGATAGCGGCTATTATCCTATTTTGTTCGTAAATTACGCGTGCTGCAGTGGGGCCGTTTGTTCATGCCCGACTGAGGTGGTATAGTCTGCGCCACCTGTCAGCGGTTATACCGTTGAATTATGGCCTGATTGGCATCTTGGATGTCGATAGCGCCCCGGATAATATGACCGGGTGTGCGGGGGCAGACTGAAAAGCCGTGTCGGGCACACGGCTTTTTTTGCGCGTAAGGGCCTGATGTTCCGGAAGGGCAGTTGTATTTCTATTGAGGAAATAAGTACGAGTTATGTCGTCCGCAAATCAACAAGAGGCTAATCCGTCCATCCCTGGGCCACGACATGTCGCCATTATTATGGACGGCAACGGGCGCTGGGCTAAACGTCAGGGCAAGTTACGTGTCTTCGGTCATAAAGCAGGGGTGAAATCGGTACGTCGTGCGGTCAGTTTTGCCGCCAACAACCATTTAGATGCACTCACGCTTTATGCCTTCAGCAGCGAGAACTGGAATCGCCCGGTACAAGAAGTTTCCGCGCTAATGGAGCTCTTTGTCCGTGCCTTGGACAGCGAAGTAAAAAGCCTGCATAAACATAACGTCAGACTGCGGGTGATCGGCGACATCAGCCGTTTCAGCACGCGTTTGCAGGAGCGGATCCGTCGCTCTGAGCAACTGACAGAAAATAACGATGGCCTGACGCTCAACATTGCCGCCAACTACGGTGGCCGTTGGGATATCATTCAGGGAGTAAGGGAGTTGGCTGAGCAGGTGCAGGGTGGTTTGCTGCGTCCGGATCAGATCAGCGAAGAGTTATTGGGCGAGCGGGTCTGCATGAACGATTTGGCGCCGGTGGATCTGGTTATCCGCACCGGCGGCGAACACCGCATCAGTAACTTCTTGCTGTGGCAAATTGCTTATGCCGAACTTTACTTTACTGATGTACTCTGGCCTGATTTTGATGAACTTGTCTTTGAAGGTGCGCTGAATGCATTTGCACAACGTGAGCGCCGCTTCGGGGGAACAACACCTAACGGCGCCGATGCGTCCTAGGGGGAACTTTTGCTGAAGTATCGCCTCATAACTGCTCTGATCTTGATTCCGATTGTTATCGCGGCGCTGTTTTTGCTGCCGCCGGTGGGCTTTGCCCTGGTAACGCTCGTTGTGTGCATGTTAGCTGCCTGGGAGTGGGGCCAACTGGCCGGTTTTACTTCCCGCTCGCAGCGCATCTGGTTGGCGATACTGTGTGGTTTCCTGCTGGCGCTGATGATGCTCAGCGTTCCAGCCTATCACCAGTCGGTCCATTTGCCTCAGGTGGGCGGGCCGCTGTGGTTGTCACTGGCCTGGTGGCTGGCAGCCCTGTTGCTGGTGCTGTTTTATCCCGGCTCAGCCGCGCTGTGGCGTAACTCACGCCCGATTCGCCTGCTCTTTGGCCTGTTGACCATTGTGCCGTTCTTTTGGGGCATGCTGGCGTTGCGTCAATTCGGCTACGAACAAAACCACTTCACCGGCGCCTGGTGGCTGCTGTACGTGATGCTGCTGGTTTGGGGCGCGGATTCCGGCGCTTACATGTTCGGCAAGCTGTTTGGCAAGCACAAGCTGGCACCGAAGGTGTCTCCGGGGAAAACCTGGGAAGGATTAATCGGCGGTCTGGTGACCTCGGCGCTGATATCATGGTTGTTCGGCCGTTACGCACCCTTGAACGTGGTGCCGGCAACCTTACTGATTTGTTCGGTGATCGCCGCGCTGGCGTCTGTGCTGGGCGACCTTACCGAGAGCATGTTCAAACGCGAAGCGGGTATCAAAGACAGTGGTCATCTGATACCGGGTCATGGCGGCATACTGGATCGTATCGACAGCCTGACCGCAGCAGTGCCTGTATTTGCCTGCCTGATGCTGTTAGTGTTTTAATCCGTCAACGGCGGGGAGTGAAGGGATTATGGTTAGCGTGCTCTGGAACTTAGTCGCATTTCTTGTTGCGCTCGGTGTTTTAATCACCGTGCATGAGTTCGGGCACTTTTGGGTCGCTCGTCGCTGCGGCGTCCGTGTAGAACGCTTCTCCATCGGTTTTGGCCGCGCGTTATGGCGCCGCACAGACCGCCAGGGTACCGAGTACGTGATTGCCCTGATCCCGCTGGGCGGTTATGTGAAGATGCTGGATGAGCGGGTTGATTCGGTTGCGCCGGAACTCCGTCATCAGGCGTTCAACAATAAAACCGTCTGGCAGCGCGCAGCTATTATCAGCGCCGGCCCCATCGCCAACTTCCTGTTTGCTATCCTTGCTTATTGGCTGGTGTTCATTATCGGTGTGCCCAGCTTCCGTCCTGTGATTGGTGAAATATCTCCACAATCGATTGCCGCACAGGCCGAAATTTCACCCGGAATGGAACTAAAGTCCGTTGATGGCATCGAAACGCCTGATTGGGAGTCAGTTCGTCTGGCTCTGGTGGCGAAGATTGGCGACGCGGAAACCGAAGTCGGTATCGCTCCGTTTGGTTCTTCGCAGGTAGTGACCAAAACTCTGGATTTACGCCAGTGGAATTTTGAGCCGGACAAGCAAGATCCCGTGGTCGCGTTGGGTATTATTCCGCGCGGCCCACAGATAGAATCGGTGCTTGCCGAAGTGCAGCCGGATTCGGCGGCGCAAAAGGCGGGTTTGCAAGCGGGGGACAGGATCGTTAAAGTCGATGGTCAGCTGTTGGGCCGTTGGCAAACGTTGGTCAAGCGGATCCACGATGGTCCTGGGCAACCGCTGGTTTTAGAGATTGAAAGAAACGGTGCCCCCTTGTCTTTGACGCTGATACCGGATACAAAGCCGGTGGGAAAAGACAAAAGCGTGGGTTTTGCGGGCATTATTCCGAAAGTGTTGCCGCTGCCGGACGAGTATAAGACGATTCGTCAGTATGGACCTTTCCCGGCGCTGTATCAGGCCGGGGACAAGACCTGGCAGCTTATGCGGCTTACGGTCAACATGCTGGGTAAATTAATAACCGGTGATGTAAAGCTGAACAACCTGAGTGGCCCGATTTCGATTGCACAGGGAGCAGGGGCGTCAGCTGGGGTTGGGTTTGTGTATTATCTGATGTTTCTCGCGTTGATTAGTGTCAACCTGGGTATCATCAACCTGTTCCCATTACCGGTGTTAGATGGTGGGCATCTCCTCTTCCTGGCGATAGAAAAGCTGAAGGGTGGGCCGGTTTCCGAGCGAGTACAGGACTACAGTTACCGCATAGGTTCGATCGTGTTGGTGCTTTTAATGGGTCTTGCACTTTTCAATGATTTTTCTCGCCTTTAGGGGCGGGGATAGGTTAGGAAGAACGCATAACAACGATGGCGATGAAAAAGTTGCTCATAGCGTCGCTGCTGTTTGGCAGCGCCACCGTATACGGTGCAGACGGGTTCGTAGTGAAAGATATTCATTTCGAAGGCCTGCAGCGAGTCGCCGTCGGTGCGGCGTTACTCAACATGCCGGTTCGCGTAGGCGATACCGTCACTGACGATGATATCAGTAATACCATCCGTGCCTTGTTTGCCACTGGCAACTTCGAGGACGTTCGCGTGCTGCGCGATGGTAATACGCTGATCGTTCAGGTTAAGGAACGTCCTACCATTGCCAGCATCACTTTCTCCGGCAACAAGTCGGTGAAGGATGACATGCTCAAGCAAAACCTGGAGGCCTCTGGCGTTCGGGTTGGCGAGGCGCTCGACCGCACCACGATTTCCAGCATTGAAAAAGGGTTGGAAGACTTCTACTACAGCGTCGGTAAATACAGTGCCTCGGTGAAAGCCGTAGTCACGCCATTGCCGCGTAACCGTGTCGACCTGAAACTGGTGTTCACGGAAGGGGTTTCCGCCAAGATTCAACAAATCAACATTGTCGGCAACCATGCCTTCACTAACGATGAGCTGATTTCACGTTTCCAACTGCGTGATGAAGTGCCGTGGTGGAACGTGGTTGGCGACCGCAAATACCAGAAGCAAAAGCTGGCGGGCGATCTTGAAACCCTGCGCAGTTTCTATCTGGACCGCGGCTACGCACGCTTCAATATTGATTCGACTCAGGTCAGCCTGACGCCGGATAAAAAAGGCATCTATATCACCGTCAACATCACTGAAGGTGAGCAGTACAAGCTCAGCGGCGTGATGGTGAACGGCAATTTGGCCGGGCACTCGGCGGAAGTCGCGCAGTTGACCAAGGTCGAACCGGGTGAACTGTATAACGGCAGTAAAGTGACCAAGATGGAAGACAACGTCAAAACGATGTTGGGCCGTTATGGTTACGCTTACCCGCGAGTGGCCACTCAGCCTGAAATCAACGACGCGGATAAAACCGTCAAGTTGCACGTGAATATCGATGCGGGCAACCGCTTCTACGTGCGCCGTATCAAGTTTGAAGGCAACGACACCAGTAAAGACTCCGTACTGCGCCGTGAAATGCGTCAGATGGAAGGCGCTTGGCTGGGCAACGCTCAGGTTGAGCAGGGTAAAGAACGTCTGAACCGTTTGGGCTATTTTGAAACGGTCGATGTGGAAACCCAGCGCGTGCCGGGTACCGCCGATCAGGTTGACGTCACCTACAAGGTGAAAGAGCGCAACACCGGTACCTTCAACTTCGGCGTCGGTTACGGCACCGAGAGCGGCGTCAGTTTCCAGGCGGGCGTCCAGCAGGACAACTGGCTGGGTACCGGCTACTCCGTCGGCATCAGCGGCACCAAGAACGACTACCAGACTTATACCGAGCTGTCTGTAACCAACCCGTACTTCACTGTTGACGGTGTTAGTTTGGGTGGCCGTATCTTCTACAACGACTTTAAAGCCGATGACGCAGACCTGTCCGACTATACCAACAAGAGTTACGGTATTGACGGTACTCTGGGCTTCCCGATCAACGAAAACAACTCGTTGCGTACCGGCCTGGGTTATGTCCACAACGGCCTGTCGAACATGCAGCCGCAGATCGCCATGTGGCGTTATCTGGACTCGATGGGGCTGAACCCGAACACCAACGATCGTGCCAGCTACTCTGCCGATGACTTCACGCTGAATCTGGGTTGGACCTATAACAACCTTGACCGTGGTTATTTCCCAACTTCGGGTAACCGCACCACGCTGAATGGTAAAGTCACCATTCCGGGGTCGGATAACGAATACTACAAGATGACGCTGGACAGCGTGCAATACGTGCCGATCGACGACGACCGCTCATGGGTGTTGTTGGGTCGTGGTCGTCTGGGTTATGCCGATGGTCTGGGCGGCAAAGAGATGCCGTTCTACGAGAACTTCTATGCCGGCGGCTCAAGCACAGTTCGCGGTTTCGGGTCTAATACCATTGGTCCGAAAGCGGTGTACTACAACTCCAGTTCGTACAGCTGCTCCAACAGTACCAAGATTTGTAATTCGGATGATGCAGTGGGTGGTAACGCCATGGCAGTTGCCAGTATGGAGCTGATCACGCCAACGCCATTTATCAGCGAAAAATACGCCAACTCAGTGCGTACCTCGTTGTTCATGGATGCAGGTACCGTGTGGGATACCAACTGGGATAACAGCAAGACGCAAGGCTTCGACATTCCAGACTACAGTAAAGCGAGCAATATCCGCGTTTCTGCCGGTATTGCCTTGCAATGGATGTCGCCGCTGGGCCCGTTGGTGTTCTCTTATGCCAATCCGCTCAAGAAATACGAAGGCGACAAGTCCGAACAGTTCCAGTTTAACATTGGCAAGACCTGGTAACAGGTCCAGCTTCTGGGTATAGCAGTTATTAAGAATCGCAAATGCCAGATGCCCGTAAGAACACAGAGAGATGATTCTCATTGTTTCACGGGGTAAGTCTGGCAGATTGTGTACTTCAAGTGTCATATGACACAAATGGGTGATGGTAAGGAGTTTATAGTGAAAAAGTGGTTGTGTGCCGCAGGCCTCGGTTTAGCAATGGCTGCTTCAGCTGGCGTTCAGGCAGCAGATAATATCGCTGTAGTTAACGTCTCCAGCATTTTCCAACAGTTGCCAGCGCGTGAAACCGTGGCTAAACAGCTGGAAAACGAGTTCAAAGGCCGTGCGGGCGAACTTCAGAACATGGAGCGTAGCCTTCAGACCAAAATGCAACGTTTGCAGCGTGATGGCGCTACCATGAAAGCCAGCGATCGCAGCAAATTGGAAAAAGACGTGATGGCTCAGCGCGAGCAGTTCTCTCAGAAAGCGCAGGCTTTTGAGCAGGATAACCGTCGCCGCCAGATGGAAGAGCGTAACAAAATCCTGAGCCGTATTCAGGACGCTGTGAAATCTGTTGCCAGCAAAGAAGGCTACGACGTAGTTATCGATGCTAACGCCGTTGCTTACGCAGGTTCTTCTAAAGACATTACTGCTGACGTGCTGAAACAGGTTAAATAAGACATGCTTTCAATTCGACTGGCTGATTTAGCGCAGCAGTTGGATGCACAATTGCACGGTGATGGCGATCTCGTCATCACCGGCATTGCTTCTATGCATTCGGCACAGGCTGGCCAAATCACGTTTTTGTCAAACAGCCGCTATCAAGAGCAGCTGGCCTCCTGCCTGGCAAGCGCAGTGGTGCTTACCGAGGCGGATTTACCACACTGCCGTTCTGCGGCGTTGGTGGTTAAAAACCCTTACCTGACTTACGCGCGCATGGCGCAACTGATGGACACCACGCCGGCTCCTGCTGAGGATATCGCCCCAAGCGCGGTTATCTCACCTGAAGCCACTCTGGGGCAGCATGTTGCCATTGGAGCAAATGCGGTGATCGAGTCAGGCGCAGTACTCGGCGATAACGTGGTTATCGGCCCGGGTTGTTTTATCGGCAAACGCGCACGCATTGGCGCAGGTACGCGCCTGTGGGCGAACGTAACGATTTATCATGAAGTCGAGATCGGTCAACATTGCCTGATTCAATCAGGAACTGTGATTGGCGCTGATGGTTTCGGCTATGCCAATGAACGCGGCAACTGGATTAAAATTCCCCAGTTGGGCACGGTGATTATCGGCGATCGCGTCGAGATCGGCGCTTGCACCACCATTGACCGCGGCGCGTTGGATAACACCCAAATCGGGAATGGTGTTATCATCGACAACCAATGCCAGATTGCACATAACGTTGTGATTGGCGACAATACTGCCGTTGCCGGCGGTGTGATTATGGCGGGCAGCCTGAAAATCGGCCGCTATTGCCAGATTGGTGGAGCCAGTGTGATCAACGGTCACATGGAGATCGCCGACAAGGTTGTTGTCACTGGAATGGGAATGGTTATGCGACCAATCACCGAACCTGGGGTATACTCTTCGGGCATTCCGTTACAACCCAACAAAGTTTGGCGTAAAACCGCTGCGTTGGTGATGAATATCGATGAGATTAGCAAGCGCTTAAAAGCTGTCGAACGAAAAGTCGGAAAAGACTAATCACTACCGCCCGCCTGACTGGGTACAAAACGAAACGCGTTGGTCATGAGACCAAAAGCGCAAAGAGTTGTTAATTTGCGGCCTGCATGATGATCTCCTTTTGGGGTCAGCGCAGGCCGTGTTGTTGATGCCATCAGTTTTTAGAGACAGGAAGAGTATTTTGACTACTGACACTCATACTCTGGATATTGCAGAAATTTTGGAGTTGCTTCCTCACCGTTACCCGTTCTTGCTGGTCGATCGCGTCCTTGAGTTTGAGGAGCACAAATTCCTGCGTGCGGTGAAGAACGTATCTGTAAATGAGCCGTTTTTCCAGGGGCACTTCCCTGGTAAGCCGATTTTTCCAGGCGTATTGATTCTGGAAGCAATGGCGCAGGCTACCGGTATTCTGGCGTTTAAAAGCGTCGGCAAACTGGAGCCGGGCGAATTGTATTACTTTGCCGGTATCGACGAAGCCCGTTTCAAACGACCGGTAGTGCCAGGCGATCAGATGATCATGGAAGTCACCTTTGAGAAAACTCGTCGTGGTCTGACGCGCTTCAAAGGCGTAGCGACCGTTGACGGCAAAATTGTTTGCGAAGCAACCATGATGTGTGCGCGCAGCCGGGAGTCTTAATCCGTGATTGACAAAACCGCCTTTATCCATCCAAGCGCGATTATCGAAGAAGGCGCCGTTATCGGCGCTGGCGCGCACATCGGTCCCTTCTGTTACGTCGGCTCCCAGGTGGAAATCGGCGCTGGCACGGTACTGAAATCCCACGTTGTGGTGAATGGTGTGACCAAAATCGGCCGTGACAATCAGATCTATCAATTTGCCTCTATCGGCGAAGCGAATCAGGATCTGAAATACGCGGGTGAACCGACACGTGTCGAGATTGGCGATCGCAACCGCATCCGCGAAAGCGTCACCGTTCATCGCGGTACGGTGCAAGGTACCAGCCTGACCAAGATCGGCGACGACAACCTGTTTATGGTGAATGCGCACATTGCCCACGACTGTATCGTCGGCAATCGCTGCATCTTCGCCAACAACGCGACGCTGGGCGGCCACGTTGAGGTTGATGATTATGCGATCATTGGCGGCATGACGGCGGTGCACCAGTTCTGTGTGATTGGTGCTCACGTTATGGTTGGCGGCTGCTCTGGCGTTGCTCAGGACGTGCCACCTTTTGTCATCGCGCAGGGTAACCACGCCACGCCATTCGGTATCAATATCGAAGGGTTGAAGCGTCGTGGTTTTGATAAAGAGGCGCTGCATGCCATCCGTAACGCCTACAAACTGCTTTATCGCAGCGGTAAAACGCTGGACGAAGCCAAACCTGAAATCGAAGCCCTGGCCAAAGAGCAGCCGGTAGTGCAGCAGTTCCTCGATTTCTTTGGCCGTTCAACCCGCGGTATTATTCGCTGACCTATGCAAAATCGTCCATTGACTATCGGATTGGTCGCCGGAGAAACTTCCGGTGATATTCTTGGCGCCGGTTTAATCCGAGCGCTCAAGGCGCAGATCCCCGACGCGCGTTTTGTTGGCGTCGCCGGCCCGCTGATGCAGGCTGAAGGCTGCGAAACCTGGTACGAAATGGAAGAGCTGGCGGTAATGGGCGTGGTGGAAGTGCTTGAGCGCTTGCCACGCCTGTTGAAGATCCGCAAGGATCTTACCCGCCGGTTCAGTGAATTGAAGCCGGACGTGTTTGTCGGCATCGATGCGCCCGACTTCAATATCACGCTGGAAGGCCGTCTCAAGCAGCGCGGCATCCGCACTATCCACTATGTCAGTCCGTCGGTCTGGGCCTGGCGTCAGAAGCGCGTTTTCAAAATTGGCAAAGCCACCGATCTGGTGTTGGCGTTTCTCCCTTTCGAAAAAGCGTTTTACGATCGTTTCAACGTTCCTTGTCGGTTTATCGGCCACACCATGGCCGACGCCATGCCGCTGCAGCCGGACAAACTGGCCGCGCGCGCTACGCTGGGCATAGCCCCTGATGCACGCTGCCTTGCCTTGTTACCTGGCAGCCGTGGTGCGGAAGTCGAGATGCTGAGCGCTGACTTCCTGAAGACTGCCCAACTGCTTCGCACCCGTTATCCTGAGCTGGAAGTGGTAGTGCCGCTGGTTAACGCCAAACGGCGTGAACAGTTCGAACGTATCAAGGCTGAAGTGGCGCCGGAGCTGACCGTTCACCTGCTGAATGGCCAGGGCCGTGAGGCAATGATCGCCAGCGATGCGGCATTGCTGGCCTCGGGCACCGCAGCGCTGGAGTGTATGCTGGCCAAATGCCCGATGGTGGTGGGTTACCGCATGAAGCCGTTTACCTTCTGGTTGGCACAGCGGTTGGTGAAGACGCCCTATGTCTCACTGCCTAACCTGCTGGCCGGGCGTGAAATCGTCACCGAACTGTTGCAGCACGACTGTGTGCCGGACAAACTGGCGGCGGCCCTGATGCCGTTGCTGGAAGACAGCCCGCAGACCGAAGATCTGAAACAGACGTTCCTTACCTTGCACCAAAGCATCCGTTGCGGTGCTGATGAACAGGCCGCTCAGGCTGTGTTGGAGCTGGTAAAAGCATGATTGAACCCTTTATCTATCCCGCCGCCACGTTGATTGCCGGTGTGGACGAGGTAGGCCGTGGCCCCTTGGTGGGCGCAGTGGTGACCGCCGCAGTGATCCTCGACCCCGCTCGGCCGATTATTGGCCTGGCAGATTCGAAAAAACTCAGTGAAAAACGCCGTCTGGCACTGTATGACGAAATCGTGGAGAAGGCCTTGTCCTGGAGCCTGGGGCGTGCCGAGCCGGACGAGATCGATCGGTTGAACATCTTGCACGCCACCATGTTGGCCATGCAGCGTGCGGTTGCCGGATTGCATATCGCGCCGGACATGGTATTAATCGACGGTAACCGTTGCCCGAAATTGCCAATGCGCTCGCAGGCGGTGGTGAAGGGTGATAGCCGCGTGGCTGAAATCAGCGCCGCCTCCATTCTGGCGAAGGTGACGCGCGATCGTGAAATGACCGAATTGGATCGCGAGTTCCCGGATTACGGTTTTGCGCAGCATAAAGGCTATCCGACCGCCTTCCACCTGGAGCGCCTGGCCGTGCTGGGTGCGACCGAACATCATCGCCGCAGCTTTGCCCCGGTAAGAAGGGCGCTGGAGCGGTAATCTGCCGGCCTGGGTATCCGGGCTGTGCGCACGATAGCGTTAACCCGGGTTCAGCGTGCTGAGCCCCCTAGTTTCAGGTATCTGGATATGGCCGAACCTCGTTTTATTCACCTGCGCGTTCATAGTGACTACTCCATGATTGATGGATTAGCCAAGATCGGGCCGTTGGTGAAAAGAGCCGCCGCGTTAGCCATGCCTGCTTTGGCAATTACCGATTTCACCAACCTGTGCGGGTTGGTGAAGTTCTATGGCAGTGCGCATGGCGCCGGGATCAAACCGATCATCGGCGCGGATTTTCATGTGCAAAGCGAAGTGCTGGGCGATGAGCTGGCGCAGCTCACCGTACTGGCCGCCAATAATGACGGTTATCAAAACCTGACGCTGCTGATTTCCCGCGCTTACCAGCGTGGTTACGGCGCCGCCGGCCCGATTATTGACCGCGACTGGCTGATAGAACACCGCGAGGGGTTAATCCTGCTTTCAGGTGCCCGTCAGGGGGACGTCGGCAAATTTTTGCTGCGCGGTAATCAGCAACAGGTAGATCAGTGCCTGGACTTCTATCAGCAATATTTCCCGGACAGCTATTACCTTGAACTGATCCGCACAGGCCGGCCGGACGAAGAAAACTACCTGCATGCAGCCGTAGCGCTGGCGACCGAACGTGGATTGCCGGTGGTGGCCACCAACGACGTGCGTTTTCTGGTAGAGGATGACTTTGACGCCCATGAGATCCGCGTCGCCATCCATGACGGTTTCACGCTTGACGATCCCAAACGCCCGCGCAACTACAGCACGCAGCAATATATGCGCAGCGCAGACGAGATGTGCGAGCTGTTTGCCGACATCCCGGAAGCGCTGCTTAACAGCGTCGAAATCGCCAAGCGCTGCAATGTCACCATCCGTCTCGGCGAATACTTCCTGCCACAGTTCCCGACCGGCGATATGACCACCGAAGATTTCCTGGTACTCAAATCGAAGGAAGGGCTGGAAGAGCGCCTGGAATTCCTGTTCCCGGATCCGGAAGTGCGCGCACAGCGCCGCCCTGAATACGACGAACGTCTGGATATCGAGCTGAAAGTGATCAACCAGATGGGCTTCCCGGGCTACTTCCTGATCGTAATGGAATTCATCCAGTGGTCGAAAGATAACGATGTGCCGGTAGGGCCGGGACGCGGTTCCGGTGCTGGTTCACTGGTAGCCTATGCGCTGAAAATCACCGATCTTGATCCGCTGGAATTTGATTTGCTGTTCGAACGTTTCCTTAACCCGGAACGTGTTTCGATGCCCGACTTCGACGTCGACTTTTGCATGGAAAAACGCGATCTGGTGATTGAGCACGTGGCGGAGATGTATGGCCGCGAGGCGGTATCTCAGATCATTACCTTCGGCACCATGGCGGCCAAAGCGGTTATTCGCGACGTGGGCCGCGTGCTGGGTCACCCCTATGGTTTCGTCGATCGCATCTCCAAGCTGGTGCCGCCCGATCCGGGCATGACGCTGGAAAAGGCGTTTGCCGCCGAACCGCAACTGCCGGAAATTTACGAGGCTGACGAAGAAGTCAAAGCGCTGATCGACATGGCGCGCAAGCTGGAAGGGGTGACGCGTAACGCCGGTAAGCACGCCGGCGGCGTGGTTATTGCGCCTACCAAGATCACCGACTTCGCGCCGCTGTACTGCGATGCCGAAGGGAATCACCCGGTCACCCAGTTTGACAAGAATGATGTGGAATACGCCGGGCTGGTGAAGTTCGACTTCCTTGGCTTGCGCACCCTGACCATCATCGACTGGGCGCTGGGGATGATCAATGCCCGGCGAGCGAAAAACGGGCTTGAACCCATTGATATCGCGGCTATTCCGCTCGAAGACAAAAAAAGCTTCGATATGCTGCAGCGCTCGGAAACCACTGCGGTATTCCAGCTCGAATCACGCGGCATGAAGGATCTGATCAAGCGCCTGAAACCTGACTGTTTCGAAGATATGATCGCACTGGTGGCGCTGTTCCGTCCGGGCCCGCTGCAGTCAGGCATGGTGGATAACTTCATCGACCGCAAACACGGCCGCGAAGAGATTTCTTACCCGGATATCCAGTGGCAGCATGAGTCGCTTAAGCCGGTGCTGGAACCGACCTATGGCATCATCCTGTACCAGGAACAGGTCATGCAGATTGCCCAAGTGCTGGCCGGCTATACGCTGGGCGGCGCGGACATGCTGCGTCGTGCGATGGGTAAAAAGAACCCGGTTGAAATGGCCAAGCAGCGCGGCGGTTTCGAAGATGGGGCAAAATCGCGCGGCATCGACGGTGAACTGTCGGTAAAAATCTTCGATCTGGTAGAGAAATTCGCCGGTTACGGCTTTAACAAATCGCACTCCGCCGCCTATGCACTGGTGTCCTACCAGACGCTGTGGTTAAAGGCCCACTACCCGGCCGAGTTTATGGCGGCGGTAATGACCGCCGATATGGACAACACCGACAAGGTCGTGGGGTTGGTGGATGAATGCTGGCGCATGGGCCTGAAAATCCTGCCGCCGGATATTAACAGCGGCCAGTACCATTTCCACGTCAACGATGAAGGCGAGATCGTTTACGGTATCGGCGCGATCAAAGGCGTCGGAGAAGGGCCGATTGAAGCCATTCTCGAAGCGCGAAACAGCGGGGAGCAGGGCTACTTTAAAGACCTGTTCGATCTCTGCGCGCGCTCCGATGTCAAAAAACTCAACCGCCGAATTCTGGAAAAACTGATCATGTCCGGGGCATTCGACCGCCTTGGACCGCATCGCGCGGCGCTGATGAGCTCACTGGGCGACGCGTTGAAAGCAGCCGATCAGCATGCGAAAGCTGAAGCTATCGGCCAGGTGGACATGTTTGGCGTCCTGGCGGAAGCGCCGGAACAAGTGGAGCAATCCTACGCCAATGTGCCCCGCTGGCAGGAGCAGGTAGTGCTGGATGGCGAACGGGAGACGTTGGGGCTATACCTGACCGGCCACCCGATCACCCAGTACCTGAAGGAGATCGAACGTTACGCCGGTGGCCAGCGTTTGAAAGATATGCACCCGACGGATCGGGGCAAAATGACGACCGCCGTTGGGCTGGTGATCGCCTCGCGGGTTATGGTCACCAAGCGCGGTAACCGCATCGGGATTTGTACGCTGGATGACCGTTCAGGCCGTCTGGAAGTGATGTTATTCACCGATGCGTTAGAAAAATACCAGCATTTGTTGGAAAAAGACCGTATCCTGATCGCCAGTGGACAGGTCAGCTTTGATGACTTTAGCGGCGGGCTTAAAATGACGGCCCGCGAACTAATGGACATCAGTGAAGCCCGTGAAAAATACGCTCGTGGGCTTGCTATCTCGCTGACGGACAGGCAAATTGATGACCAGCTTTTGAACCGTCTCCGTCAGTCGTTGGAACCCCATCGCTCGGGGACGATTCCAGTGCATCTTTACTATCAACGGGAAGATGCGCGGGCCAAGCTGCGTTTTGGCGCAACCTGGCGCGTGACGCCCACCGACCGCTTGTTGATAGATTTGCGGACTTTGGTAGGTAATGAGCAGGTGGAACTGGAATTTGACTAATATAGGAATGCTATGAGTCTGAATTTTCTTGATTTTGAACAGCCGATTGCAGAGCTGGAAGCGAAAATTGACTCGCTGACTGCAGTCAGTCGTCAAGACGAAAAATTAGATATTAATCTGGACGAAGAGGTTCAGCGCCTTCGTGAAAAGAGCGTTGAGCTGACGCGCAAGATTTTTTCCGATCTTGGGGCCTGGCAAGTTGCCCAATTGGCACGCCACCCGCGCCGTCCTTATACCCTGGATTATATCAAACACATCTTTACCGACTTCGAAGAGTTGGCTGGCGACCGCGCTTACGCCGATGACAAAGCGATCGTTGGTGGTATTGCGCGCCTGGATGGCCGCCCGGTGATGATCATTGGTCATCAGAAAGGCCGCGAAACCAAAGAAAAAATCCGCCGTAACTTCGGTATGCCGGCACCAGAAGGCTATCGCAAGGCACTGCGCCTGATGGAAATGGCTTCTCGCTTCAAGATGCCGCTGATCACTTTCATCGACACGCCAGGGGCTTACCCGGGCGTGGGCGCGGAAGAACGCGGCCAGTCTGAGGCCATTGCCCGCAACCTGCGTGAAATGTCTCGCCTGAATATCCCGGTGATCTGCACCGTGATCGGCGAAGGCGGTTCTGGCGGCGCGTTGGCGATCGGCGTTGGCGATAAAGTGAATATGTTGCAGTACAGCACCTATTCGGTGATCTCGCCGGAAGGTTGCGCCTCAATTCTGTGGAAGAGCGCCGACAAAGCGCCGTTGGCCGCAGAGGCGATGGGTATTACCGCACCGCGCCTGAAAGAGCTGAAGCTGATCGATTCGGTGATCCCGGAGCCGCTGGGTTCCGCTCACCGTGACGTCCCGGCGATGGCCGCCTCGTTGAAAGCGCAATTGCTGGCTGACCTGAAAGATCTCGACGGCCTGAACAATGAAGAGTTGCTCAATCGCCGCTACCAGCGCCTGATGAACTACGGCTATTGCTGAGTGTCGTCCTGCGTTGCAAAAAACCGCCTTCGGGCGGTTTTTTTATATCTGATGAAAAAGGCACTGTTATGAGCAAACTTTTTGCGGAGCGGTGCGCAGCATCCCGATGACGGGGTACACACTATCGGATTTTCATGTTGTTATAGAAGTTTGGCGGAACTGACAGGAGCAGCCAATGAATATCATCGCAATCATGAGCCCAACGGGCGTCTATTACAAAGATGAGCCTATTCGTGAGCTGCACACCGCATTGGCTACGATGGGTTTCCAGTTGGTTTACCCGAAAAATGGCGGCGATTTGCTGAAGCTGATCGAGGCCAATGCGCGTATTTGCGGAGTGATTTTCGACTGGGACGACTACAGCCTGGAACTGTGCAGCGAAATTAACGAGCTGAATGAATATCTGCCGCTATATGCGTTTATCAACCAGTATTCCACCTTCGACGTCAGTCTGCATGAAATGCGCATGGTGCTGTATTTTTTTGAGTATGGCTTGAATGCGGCAGATGATATTGCGCAGCGTATTCAGCAATACACCGCAGAATATATCGACACCATTACGCCGCCCTTAACCAAGGCACTATTCAACTATGTGCGCGAGGGCAAATACACCTTTTGCACCCCAGGGCATATGGCCGGCACTGCTTTCCAGAAAAGCCCGGTTGGCTGCCTGTTTTACGATTTTTTCGGTGCCAACACCTTAAAAGCCGACGTCTCCATATCGGTGACCGAGCTGGGTTCGCTGCTGGACCATACCGGCCCGCATCTGGAGGCCGAAGAGTATATTGCGCGTACCTTTAACGCCGAGCAGAGCTATCTGGTGACTAATGGCACCTCCACCGCCAACAAGATTGTCGGCATGTATTCGGCCCCGGCAGGCAGCACGGTGTTGATTGACCGCAACTGCCATAAATCGCTGTGCCATCTGCTGATGATGAGCGATATCGTCCCGATCTACCTGCGCCCGCTGCGTAACGCCTACGGCATTCTTGGCGGTATCCCGCAGCATGAATTTACCCATGAGAGCATTGCCGGCCGGGTCGTCGCCACTGCGAATGCCAGTTGGCCGGTACATGCGGTGATCACCAACTCGACTTATGACGGCCTGCTGTATAACACCGATTACATCAAGCAGACGCTGGATGTGCCATCAATCCATTTTGACTCCGCCTGGGTACCCTATACCAACTTCCATCCAATCTACGAAGGCAAGAGTGGTATGAGCGGTGAACGCACGCCCGGCAAGGTGATCTACGAAACGCAGTCCACGCACAAGCTGCTGGCGGCATTCTCGCAGGCCTCAATGATTCACATTAAAGGCGATTACGACGAAAGCACCTTTAACGAAGCCTATATGATGCATACCACCACTTCGCCGAACTACGGCATTGTGGCGTCGATGGAGACTGCCGCCGCAATGCTGCGCGGCAACCCTGGGCGGCGGTTGATTAACCGCTCGGTAGAGCGCGCGCTGCATTTCCGTCGTGAGGTGCAGCGGTTGCGGGAGGAGAGCGATAGCTGGTTCTTCGATATCTGGCAGCCTGAAGAGATCGACGAGGCGCAATGCTGGCCGTTGAACCCGGACGATAATTGGCATGGGTTTGGCAATACCGACAACGATCATATGTACCTCGATCCGATCAAAGTGACGATCCTGACGCCGGGAATGAACGAGCTGGGTACGCTGGAGGAGAGCGGGATCCCGGCAGCGCTGGTGGCGAAATACCTGGACGAGCGCGGCATCGTGGTGGAAAAAACCGGGCCTTATAATCTGCTGTTCCTGTTCAGCATCGGCATTGATAAAACCAAGGCGATGAGCTTACTGCGTGGCCTGACCGATTTTAAACGCGCTTACGATCTTAATCTGCGGGTGAAGAACATGCTGCCGGATCTGTTCGCGGAGGATCCTGATTTCTATCGCAATATGCGTATTCAGGATCTGGCGGCCGGGATCCACCGGTTGATCTGCCGGCACGATCTGCCGCGGCTGATGCTGCGGGCATTCGATGTGCTGCCGGAAATGAAGCTGACGCCGCACCAAATGTTCCAGCAGCAGGTACGTGGCAATGTGGAAACCTGCGAACTGGATCAACTGGTGGGCAAGGTGGCGGCCAATATGATCCTGCCTTATCCACCAGGCGTGCCGTTAGTGATGCCGGGTGAGATGATCACCGAGGAGAGCCGTGCGGTGCTCGATTTCTTGCTGATGCTGTGCTCCATCGGTGAGCGTTATCCCGGCTTTGAAACCGATATCCACGGTGCGAAATTGACCGAGGACGGACGTTATCTGGTGAAGGTACTGAAAACGCCGCCGGCCGATATCAACGTTTGAGCTGCTAACCTTTATGACAGCCCTGTTTGTCCCACGGGGCTTTTTACCGTTGACGTTGCAACCCTCGCCGGATACCGTGCCTCATCAAGCAGACAATGAGGCATTACCATGTTGGCATTACGTCAGGTGCATCACATCGCAGTGATTGGTTCAGACTATGCGGCCAGTAAGCATTTCTACTGCGACATCCTCGGTTTTACCCTATTGGGCGAGTTTTATCGTGAAGAACGAGATTCATGGAAGGCGGATCTGGCGCTCAATGGACAATACAGTATCGAACTGTTCTCCTTTCCGTCACCACCGGCCCGCGTCAGCCGTCCAGAAGCATGTGGCCTGCGCCACCTGGCGTTCAGTGTAGACGATATCGAACAGGCTATCGCGCATCTGGAAGCCGCCGGGATCCTGTGCGAACCGGTACGCGTCGATCCTTATACCCAGTCCCGTTTTACTTTTTTCAGCGATCCTGATGGATTGCCACTGGAACTGTATGAACAATGAAGGCTTGCCTGAAGGCATCGGGCTGGTTAACGTGCAGCCCTATGGGCGTTATGGCGGTTTCCTGCTGCTTGTCAGACGATGAACGATAAACCAATGAATACCGATCAACTTTCCGTACAGGTCAGCCGACAATTGGGTACGAAGCGGCATTTTCTGGTGGCGTTCAGCGGTGGCCTGGATTCCAGTGTATTGTTGCACCTGCTGGTGGGGCTGCGGCGGCAATGGCCGGATCTGCAGTTGCGTGCGGTGCATGTGCACCACGGCCTGAGCGCTTTTGCCGACGAATGGGCGGCCCACTGCCAACGTCAATGCGCCGCCTGGCAGTTGCCGCTGGTGGTCCAACGTGTGCAGGTGGATGGCAGGCAGGGCGGGATTGAAGCTGCGGCCCGTGCGGCGCGTTACTCAGCCTTTGCCGCTACGCTGGCGGCCGGTGAGGTCTTGCTCACGGCGCAACATCTTGATGACCAATGTGAGACCTTCCTGCTGGCGCTGAAGCGCGGCAGTGGTCCGGCGGGCCTGTCGGCGATGGCCGCTCAGGCATCATTGGGGAATACCCCCTTGCTGCGCCCTTTGCTGGGTATGTCGCGTCTGCAGTTGGAGGGCTATGCACAGCAGCATCAGCTCACCTGGATAGAGGACGACAGCAATCAGGATCCGCGTTTCGATCGTAATTTCCTGCGCCTGCAGGTGCTACCGCTGCTGAACCAACGCTGGCCATATTTTGCCGCCGCGACGGCGCGCAGCGCCAGCCTGTGCGCGGAACAGGAGCAACTGCTGGATGAGCTGCTGGCAGAACAGCTGCAAGCGCTGCTCGATGAAGATAATGCACTGGCGATCGACGGCCTGTTGGGGTGTTCGTCTGCGCGCCGTTTTGCCTTGTTGCGTCGTTGGATCGCGCTGTTTGGCGTTACCATGCCTTCACGCGAACAACTGCAGCGGCTGTGGGACGAGGTGGCGCTCTGCCGGGATGACGCCGAGCCGAAGTTGCAGCCGGGGCCCTATCAGATTCGCCGTTTCCGTCGGCGATTATATCTACTGCCGATAATGGCGGATTTGCGCGAAGTCAGCCTGAACTGGTCATTGGCAGAGCCCCTCGAGCTGCCGGATGGATTGGGTAAGCTGAGTAGCGGGGAAGGCGATATTTGTCTGAGGGCACCACAGCCGCAACAGAAGGTGAGCGTTCGTTTTGCCGCTCAGGGAACAATCCGCATCCTTGGCCGAGCTCATTCTCGGCCAGTTAAAAAACTGTGGCAGGAGTTGGGCGTGCCGCCGTGGCAGCGCGAACGTACCCCGCTAATCTATTATGATGACCAGCTTATCGCTGCGCTGGGTGTATTTGTCAGCGAAGCCGGTCAGCCGTCTGAGGGGGAGAGATCCTGGCGACTGCGTTGGCATAAAAAATAATAATAGTATGAGGAGCAATGATGAAATTTGTGAGCGCAATGGCCGTGGTGTTCGGTCTTTTCAGTCTGTCGGCCAGCGCGGCGGGAGACGTGGCCGCAGGGAAGGGTAAATCCACAAGCTGTGTCGCGTGTCATGGCGCGGAGGGGAAGGTGTCGGTACCGATGTATCCGAATCTGGCCGGGCAAAACGCCATGTATCTGGAGCATGCGCTGCAGGCGTATAAAAAAGGGGAGCGCAACGGCGGCCAGGCTGAAGTGATGAAGGCCTACGTCTCGGCATTGTCTGATGATGATATTGCCGATCTGGCAGCTTACTATGCCAGTCTTAAACCCTAGCCAGCCTGAAGCCATAAATGACGAGGGCAGCCGTTGGGCTGCCCTGTTGGGATGGCGTTACCGAAAAATCAATCAGACAGGCTGACGACCACGGTACCGATTTCCGGATGACTGAAACTGAGGATGTGATCCAGACGCAAGCTGAGAGCGTTGCCGGCCTGATCGATAATCAGGTATTCAACACCCTTGGTAAATTTCAGCTCGGTGGCTTTGCCTTCGAGTTTTTCTCCGTCGCGTAACTCCAGCTTCAGAATGTAGTTATGCTGACAGGCGAGTTCCAGGCTTTCATAGTCATCGCAATTGATGGATTGGTACTCATCATTCATCAACATAGTCGCTCACCAATAAGTTAGCGGCGGCAAAGGCCGCCTGTTCCCTAACGGAGGACGGTAGCGCGTTATCCGCAGCAACTTCGTCCAATGCCTTTAACACACATGCTAGCGCATCAGGCACGTAGCCGAGATCCCCACTGCCGATCTCAGCGTAAAAACGGCGTACTAACTCACAGTATTGTTGCACAGTTTCCTCCCTTAAGAACCTCTGCGTCATCGAAGTCCCGTATAGCGATGAGGCCCAGGCTCTCGGAGCTTTACTTAATCCTAGTCGACTATAGCACAGCTGTTGGGGAGTTATTAGCACCTCAGCGCGGCTTTCGCACTGCGCTTTGCCCAGCCGCGCTGGCTGCGGATGGGCCAAATCTAGTACACTGTCGCCTGATAATAATGAGGTCACCCATGGCGCTGAAAGCAACTATTTATAAAGCCACGGTCAATATCGCTGATATGGATCGTCACTTCTACCACGACGCCACGCTCACCCTGGCCCAACATCCTTCCGAAACCGAACAGCGCATGATGCTGCGCCTGCTGGCCTGGATCTGCCACGCCGATGAGCGTCTGGTGTTTACCAAGGGCCTGAGTGCCGAAGATGAGCCGGAAATCTGGCGGCGCAATGACCACAACGGGTTGGAAATGTGGATCGAAATGGGCCTGCCCGATGAGAAGCGCATCAGGAAAGCCTGCAACCAGTCACCGCGAGTGGTGCTTTACGCCTACGGTGAACGCGCCGGACATGTATGGTGGCAGGGTATCCAGAGCAAAGTAGCAAACCACAAAAACCTAAGCATCCGTTTTCTGGATGATGAACAATTAGGCAAGTTGGCGGCGATGGCCAGCCGCAATATGACGCTGCAAGCCACGCTGCAAGAAGGAACTATCTGGCTTTCTGACGCTCAGAATAGTCTGGAAATCCAGTTTGCCGAGTGGCAACAGGCGCAGGTGTGACCGGTGCTGGAACTGTCAAGAAACGTAGCCATACCGGATAACGAACTGGAACTGACGGCGATCCGCGCGCAGGGCGCGGGTGGCCAGCACGTGAATAAAACCTCAACGGCTATCCATTTGCGCTTTGACATCCGGGCATCCAGCCTGCCAGAGTATTATAAGGAAAGGCTGCTGGCCCTGAATAATCATTTAATTACCGCCGACGGCGTGGTGATTATTAAAGCGCAGGAATATCGCAGCCAGGAATTAAACCGCGAGGCGGCGCTGGCCAGGCTGGTGGCGTTGATTCAGCAGGCGATGGTGGTGGAAAAAGCGCGCAGAGCGACCAAGCCCACGAAAGGGGCAAAATTACGCCGGCTGGAAGGCAAGGTACGTAAAGGCGCGACAAAAGCGCTGCGTGGCAAAATCCGCACTTAAGGATACATGAACACAGTAGGAGAATAGCTGTGAAGAAAATAACAATAGCCCTGTTTTTAGCGGCAGGGGCACTCTCATTATTGGGATGTAATAATCAGTATCAGCCGAAAGAACAACCTCTTCAGGCGATGCAGCAGAGCTATCAGGGCGTACTGCCTTGCGCTGATTGCAGTGGTCTGGATACTGCGCTCTTCCTGGATGAAGACGGCACTTTCATTTTGCAGGAAACCTATCGCGAAACCAAAGACGGGGACCAGAGCTTTGCCGATTATGGCAAATGGGCGCGAACCGCCGATAAGCTGGTACTGACCGACAGCCATGGCGAAAAACGCTATTTCCGCCCGGTAGGCAAGAGTCTGGAAATGTTGGACCAAAGCGGCGCAGTGATCGAGTCCACGCTGAACTACCGCCTGGATCCGGTGGAGAAAGCGTTGCCTAAAACGCCGATGGCGCTCAAAGGCAGCTATACCTACATGGCGGATGCGGCAGTATTCAAAGATTGCGCCACCGGCAAGACTTTCCCGGTAGACAATACTATCGCGTTGGAACAAGGGTATGCCAAAGCGTACAAAACTCCTGGTGAGCCGGTGTTCCTGACCTTGAATGGCCATTTCAGCGTACAACCTTCAATGGAGGAAGGACAGACCGAGAAGGCATTGGTTTCGGACGGCAAGATAGTGTTCGATAAGAACAAGAACTGCGACAGCAAATAATCGCTATAAAAAAACCCGCCGAGGCGGGTTTTTTACTTTCTGACACAGCCGTTTAGCGCTTGATCTGCCCCAGCAGGAAATCAACGATTTCGCCCGTTTTGATCATTTGCTTCTCGCCGACGCGGCGGTTTTTGTATTCAATCTCTTCGCTATCGAGGTTACGGTCGCCGATGACGATTGAGTGTGGCACGCCAATCAGTTCCATATCCGCAAACATTACGCCTGGGCGCTCTTTACGGTCGTCGAGAATAACGTCGATGCCGTGCGAACGCAGGGTATTGTACAGTTCTTCAGCCAGCGCCTGCACGCGGAAGGATTTGTGCATGTTCATTGGCAGAATAGCCACCTGGAATGGGGCGATGGCGTCCGGCCAGATGATCCCGCGATCGTCATGGTTCTGTTCGATGGCGGCAGCCACTACGCGGGTGACCCCGATGCCGTAGCAACCCATGGTCAGAACCTGGTTACGGCCATCTTCACCCTGAACGGTGGCTTTCATCGCTTCAGAGTATTTGGTGCCGAGCTGGAAGATATGGCCCACTTCGATACCGCGTTTGATCAACAGCGTGCCTTTACCGTCCGGGCTGGCGTCGCCTTCCACAACGTTACGAATATCGGCAACCTGCGGCAGAGGCAGATCGCGCTCCCAGTTAATGCCGAAGTAGTGTTTGCCGTCGATATTAGCGCCGGCGCCAAAATCGCTCATCGCCGCTACGCTGCGATCGGCCACGACCGGAACCTGCAGATTGACCGGGCCGAGGGAACCAGGGCCGGCGCCGACGATGGCGCGGATTTCTTCTTCGGTGGCAAAGGTCAACGGAGCGGCTACCTGTGGCAGCTTCTCGGCCTTGATTTCGTTCAGCTCGTGATCGCCGCGTACCAGCAGGGCAACCAGCTTGTGGCCGCTTTCTTTTTCGGCGTGCACCAGCAGCGTCTTGACGGTCTTCTCAACCGGCAGTTGGAATTGCTCTACCAGTTCGGCGATGGTCTTGGCATTTGGCGTATCCACAATGCGCAGTTCTTCGCTGGCTGCCGCGCGCGGCTGAGCCGGTGCCACTGCTTCTGCCAGTTCGATATTGGCGGCAAAGTCAGAACCGGTAGAGAACACGATATCGTCTTCACCGCTGTCGGCCAGCACCTGGAACTCGTGTGATGCGCTACCGCCAATCGAGCCGGTATCGGCATGCACTGGGCGGAAATCCAGGCCCATACGGCTGAAGATTTTGCTGTAGGCTTCGTACATTGCATCGTAGGTCGCCTGCAGGGATTCCTGCGAAGTATGGAATGAGTAGGCATCTTTCATCAGGAATTCGCGAGAACGCATCACGCCGAAACGGGGGCGCACTTCATCGCGGAACTTGGTCTGAATCTGGAAGAAGTTCAGCGGCAGCTGTTTGTAAGAGCTGATCTCGTTACGGATCAGATCCGTAATCACTTCTTCGTGCGTTGGGCCCAGCACAAACGGACGTTCGCCGCGATCGACAAAGCGCAGCAGCTCAGGACCATACTGTTCCCAACGACCGCTTTCCTGCCATAAATCGGCGGGTTGAACCACCGGCATGCAAACTTCGATCGCGTTGGCATTGTTCATTTCTTCGCGGACGATGTTCTCAACCTTTTTCAGAACGCGCAGGCCGGTTGGCAGCCAGGTGTAAAGACCTGAGGCCAGCTTGCGAATCATCCCGGCGCGCAGCATCAGCTGGTGGCTGATCACTTCGGCGTCGGCAGGTGTCTCCTTCAGGGTGGAGAGCAAATATTGGCTAGTACGCATGGTGTTTTGGTTCCGTTAGAACTGCAAATTGCATCGGGCAGCCACAGTGGCGGCCAAAAGTGACAAAAGTGGTTTAGTTTACCAGTGCGAGCGGGTTGTCAAAAGAGAGACGGTGGAATTTTAACGCAGGTCGAGTGACAACACCTCGGTTTGTTGATCCACCACACGCCAGCGCACGTTGAAATCCAGCAGCCAAACCGCGTAATCCCGTTCCGCTTCTTCTCCCTTTCGGTAGGCCGGACGTGGATCCTGGGCCAGCACCTGGGTGATAAAACGCCGCAGTTGCGGATAGCGTTGTTGGTGCTGCTGTAGCTGTTGTTCAGCCTCGGGGGTAAAACGCACTGGCATATCGCCGGCGGGCGCCGTCTGAGCAAACCCGGCGCGGGCCTGCGGTTGGCTTTCGGCAAACGGCAGGTAGGGTTTGATATCCACCACCGGCGTGCCATCAACCAGATCCAGGCTACCCAGTTCCAGCACCACTTCGCCCCCTTGAACACGTACGCCTTTTAATTCGATTAACGACATGCCGAGCGGGTTAGGGCGGAAGGTGGAGCGTGTGGCAAAGACCCCCATCCGGGCATTGCCGCCCAGGCGCGGTGGCCGCACGGTGGGACGCCAGCCGCCTTCCAGGGTTTGATGGAAAATAAACATCACCCACAGGTGGCTGAAATCGCTGAGACCGCGTACTGCTTCCGCCTGATTGTAGGGCGGTAGCAGTACTAACTCACCGCCACCGTCTTCGACCAACCCCGGCTGGCGAGGTACGGCGAACTTTTCTTTATACGGTGAACGGATGGTTCCGATCTGATTGAAGACAAACTCGGTCATTTGGACGAAACGCTAAGCGCTGAACCCTGGCAAATAGCCTGCTGGTAGCAACCGGCAACGCCGCCGACAATCTGACAGTCGTGCAGCAGCACGGCGTTTGCTTTCATGTAAGAAGCGCGGATCTGCATGCGTTTACGGGCCGTCGCCAGATTTGGCGGTGAATCCTGTACGGTGGTCTGGCATGACTCGCCAGAGACTTCACCCAGATCGCGGAAAGGTTTACCCACTAATTCTTCTGCACTTTTATACAGTTTTACCGGCGCTGGACGTGCCGCGGGCGTCGTCTTTGTCGGTGTGGTTACAGTTGGTTTGCTGGTGTTGTTTGTTGAGGAGGGCGCGATACGCTGCGACGAACACCCTGCCAGCGCGAGCGCTAACAAACAGAGAGATAAAACACGCATTGAGATTCCTCTGTCTTTTTATAGAAGTGGCGCTATTGAAGCAATCTACGGCGGAAATAACAAGACGGGCCGGAGCCCGTCTTGCAATTATAGGAATAAAATCGGTAATGAATGATTACCAGCCTTTTACTGCGCCACCGTTAAAGATCTTGTTGGCCGCTTCGTTAACTTCGTCAGACTGGTATGCCTGCACGAACTTCTTCACGTTTTCCGCGTCTTTGTTGTCTTCACGGGCAACCAGCAGGTTAACGTACGGTGAGTCTTTATCTTCAACAAACAGACCGTCTTTTGCAGGAGTCAGGCCGATCTGGCTGGCGTAGGTCGTGTTGATCACCGCCAGTGCGATTTGCTGATCGTCCAGTGAGCGTGGCAACTGTGGCGCTTCCAGCTCTACCAGTTTCAGGTTTTTCGGGTTCTCGGTCACGTCCAGCACGGTCGGCAGCAGGCCAACACCGTCTTTCAGTTTGATCAGGTTAACCTTCTGCAGCAGCAGCAAAGAACGGCCCAGGTTGGTCGGATCATTAGGCAGGGCAACCTGGGAACCGTCTTTCAGCTCATCCAGTGATTTGATTTTCTTGGAGTAACCGGCAATCGGGTAAACGAAGGAATTACCTACCGATACCAGTTTATAGCCGCGATCCTTGATTTGCTGATCCAGATACGGTTTGTGCTGGAAGGCGTTCAGATCGATATCGCCTTTGCTCAGCGCTTCGTTTGGCAGCACGTAGTCATTGAACGTCACCAGTTCAACGTCCAGACCGTATTTCTCTTTCGCCACTTTCTGCGCTATTTCTGCAACCTGCTGCTCAGCACCGACGATAACGCCCACTTTAATATGGTTTGGATCTTTTTCTTCCTGACCGCAGCCTGCCAGAGCCAGAGTACCGATCAGTGCGCCGATTGCCGCGATGGATTTAAATTTTGACGACATATCCCTTCCTCATTAGACTCGCATTAAAAATACGCTGTGTGAGCGCAGTTGCTGTAAAAACTATTTGTGAGTGACGGCTTTCACGATGCGATCGCCACCGAACTGAATCAGATAGACCAGCACCACCAGTAATACTAATACGGTATTCATTACTGTGGCGTTATAACCGATATAGCCATACTGATAACCTATCTGGCCCAGGCCGCCGGCGCCAACTGCGCCGCCCATGGCAGAGTAACCAACCAAGGTAATCAGGGTAATGGTGGCTGCGTTCACCAGGCCCGGCAGGGCTTCCGGCAACAGTACCTTTTTAATGATTTGCATCGGGGTGGCGCCCATCGCACGGGCTGCTTCCACCAGGCCGGAGGGGATCTCCAGCAGGGCGTTTTCCACCATGCGGGCGATAAACGGCGCTGCGCCCACGGTCAAGGGGACGATGGCCGCCTGCAGGCCGATCGAGGTGCCGACGATCAGGCGGGTAAACGGAATCATCCACACCAGCAGGATGATGAACGGGATGGAACGGAACACGTTCACCAGCCCGGACAAGGTTTTATACAGCGTATTGTTGGCGACGATTTGCCCCGGGCGGGTCACATACAGCAGCACGCCAACCGGCAGGCCGAGCACGAAACCGAAGAAGCCGGAGACAAAGGTCATCGCGACGGTTTCCCACACGCCACGTGCCATTAACCACATCATTGCCTCAGACATAACCCAGAACCTCTACTTTTACCTGATTTTCCTGCAGGAATTTAATCGTTGCCAGCGCGTCTTCGTCGCTGCCGTGCAGCTCTGCCAGCATCACGCCGAATTTCACACCGCCGGCATAATCCATCTGGGCGCTGATGATGTTGTTATTGACGTTGAAGCGGCGAGCGGCTTCTGACAGCAAGGGGGCATCAACGGACTGGCCGGTGAATTCCAGGCGCAGCAACGGTTGACGGCCGCCACTGCGTTCCGGCGCCAAACGCTTGGCATAATCGTCCGGGATATCCAGATGCAACGTGGATTGGATAAACTGTTGGGCCAGCGGCGTTTTCGGGTGCGAGAACACTTCGCTGACGCTGTCTTTTTCAATCAACTGCCCCTGACTGATGACTGCTACCTGATCGCAGATGCGTTTCACCACGTCCATTTCATGGGTGATCAACAGGATGGTCAGGCCGAGGCGGCGGTTAATGTCTTTCAGCAGTTCCAGAATCGAACGGGTAGTTGCCGGATCCAGCGCGCTGGTGGCTTCGTCACACAGCAGCACTTTGGGTTGGCTTGCCAACGCGCGAGCAATCGCTACACGCTGCTTTTGGCCACCGGACAAATTGGCAGGATAGGCGTCATGTTTGTCTGACAGCCCGACCAGCTCCAATAATTCGGTCACCCGTTTTTTTATTTCAGCGCGCGGGGTGTTGTCCAGTTCCAGCGGCAGCGAAACGTTGCCAAATACCGTGCGGGAGGACAGCAGATTAAAGTGCTGGAAAATCATGCCAATCTGACGGCGAGCGCGTGTCAATTCGCTTTCAGACAGCGAGGTCAGATCCTGTCCGTCAACCAACACCTGGCCGGAGGTTGGGCGCTCAAGCATGTTGGCGCAGCGGATCAGCGTACTTTTACCGGCACCGGAAGCACCGATAACGCCATAGATTTGCCCTGCAGGGACGTGAAGAGTCACGTCAGAGAGCGCATTAATAGAGCGCGAACCCTGCTGGAACACTTTGGTGATGTTAGAAAGTTTAATCATATTCTTCTTATTTTAGCGTGGTTGCCCGTGGCTAGATAAAAGTAAACCTTGGCGTGGACCAAGGTATGGGTCAGATGTTAAGGCGTCTAGACGTCCAAGTCAACGACCAACGCCGTTCTCTGCCGTTCTCAGCACTGGGTAAAACATGCGATACTGTACTCGTTTTCAGGCCCTCAGGAGTAAACCGGTGACACAAAGCGTTCCAGCAATTTTCCTAGATCGTGATGGCACGATTAATGTCGATCATGGCTACGTCCATGAAATCGATAATTTCCACTTTATTGATGGCGTGATTGACGCCTGTCGCGAACTTAAAAAGATGGGCTTTGCTCTGGTATTGGTCACCAACCAATCCGGCATTGCGCGCGGCAAGTTCGACGAAAAACAGTTTATGTACCTGACCGAGTGGATGGACTGGTCGCTGGCCGATCGCGATGTTGACCTGGATGGCATCTATTTCTGTCCGCATCACCCAGAGGCAGTAATAGAAGAGTACCGCCAGACGTGCGACTGCCGTAAACCGCAGCCGGGCATGTTGCTGCAGGCACAGCAAGAACTGAACATCGACATGGCCTCTTCTTATATGGTGGGTGACAAACCGGAAGATATGCAGGCCGCCATCGCGGCAGGTGTTGGTACTAAAGTGCTGGTGCGTACCGGCAAGCCGGTCACCGAACAAGGCGAGAAACTGGCGGATTGGGTGTTAAACAGCCTGGCGGAGCTGCCGGAAGCCATCAAAAAGCGGGTTTAGTAGGCGTTATGCATGAATAGTGAGCGGTCAGAAAAAAAAGTGAATATTAATCCTTGTCATTCTGAGCTGGCTCCCTATAATGCGCCTCCATCGACACGGAACATGTGAACAGCTTCACAGAGTCTCCGGGGTTCGAAGAGAAAAAATCCTGAAAATTAGGGTTGACTCTAAAAGAGGAGAGCGTATTATACGCCACCTCGAGATAGCAAGCTACGGCGGCTAACTCACTGCTCTTTAACAATTTATCAGACAATCTGTGTGGGCACTCCACAAGACGATATCCAGTACCTTCGGGTACGAAAAAATATCAAGTCTTGAAGAGTGACTACTGAAGTAAAATTCATTTAGTAACCTTTGAGCATCGCTTCACGAGTTGAAGCAAATCGAACTTTTAAATTGAAGAGTTTGATCATGGCTCAGATTG